>Ga0155733_143_pt1 | contig 36969 bp, 33 predicted proteins | sample RifCSPlowO2_01_FD_107387 | JGI IMG/M metagenome (GOLD analysis project Ga0155733, IMG submission 107387) | Candidatus Amesbacteria bacterium RIFCSPLOWO2_01_FULL_47_33
TTGGCCAGTTCGTCTGCCAGAGATTCATAGCGCGAGTGGTATGAAACATCATACTGGGGGGTTTTGGACAGAAGGTAAGTGACGGTGGTGACGAAATATTTATCTTTCAATTCCCGTTTGAAAATACTTTCCCGGTATGAAAAACGGCAGTCGGACTTTAAAAATTTTTCCAGTTTACCTGTTTTCAGATCGATGGCTGTAAGGGATTCGAATACGTCTTCCTGGTTTTGACCATAAGCGGCAATATTTCCCACGGCTGCACCTCCGACAGTCCCCGGAATATAAGCCATATTTTCCAGGCCCGACCAATTGTTTTTGGTAGCAAAAAGCACCAGTTCATGCCAATTTTGGCCTGAAGATACTTTTATTAAGACAGTTTCTTTTGTTTCCTTTACAATTTCCGACCCAAGAATTTCATTTTTGATGGCTGATCCAATATTTTTTTTAACAAACAGCAGGTTACTGCCGTCACCTAAAGGTAAAGTATCGCTTTCGAAAAATCCGGATTTGATTAGTTCCTTCAGTTTTTTTTCAGACCGTAAGCGGACTAACTTGGCAGCCCTCGCAGGAACCCGGAGTGTGTTATACGAGGTAAGGTCCGCGTTTTCCTGAAGTTTCATATTAAATTTCTTCTATTTTTGCCCCGAGACGGCGGAGATTTTGAGCGAAATGTGGATGGCCCCGGTGTATGGAGTCGGCGTTGATAATAGTCGTGGTACCATCAGCAATCATGGCGGACATTACAAGGGAAATGACGGCACGGATAATATACGGAGCTTCGATTTGGGCAGCCTTGAGGGAATTGCCGGCGATCACAATGACCCGGTGAGGGTCACACATAACAATGTTTGCCCCTAATTTAATCAGTTCACTGGTCCAAAAAAGTCCCGCTTCATACATCCAGTTGTGGAATAACGCCTGGCCGGAAGGCGCGGCCAGCGCCAGGGGGATAAAAAGCGGCAGCATATCCACTGGCAGAGCGGGCCAGGGTTGGGCACGGACAATTAGAGGGGATTTAGTTTTGGTAATAACGGGTTTTTGGCCGGAGGAGACGATGGCTGTATCGCCGTCGTATTCAATATTAATTCCGAATTTGGCAAACTCCCGGTTTACAGCAGTGGAGTGCTGGGGTAAGGCGGCAAGGACACGGATTTCGCCTCCCGTAAGTGCACCGAGAGCGAGGAAAGTACCGATTTCGTAAATATCCGAAATAATATTGTAGGAGATGGGAGAAAGAGGAAGCCCGCCTTCAATGGTGAGGTGACTGGAGCCGATACCGGTAATTTTGGCCCCGGCCCGGTTGAGGAAACGGCATATTTCCTGGACGTGAGGTTCGGAAGCGCTGTTGGTAATGATTGAGATACCCGGGAGGCTAACGGCCAACATAATGGCGTTTTCGGTGGCAGTGACGCTGGTTTCCAGCAGCCAGACAAGTCCCGACACGGCTTTTGTCGCGTCCAGGATAATTTTTCCGTCCAATTGCTTGACGCTGACTCCCAGGTCCATGAAAGCCTGATAATGAGCATCTATTGGCCGGGCACCCAGAGTACAACCAATAGGAAGTTCCGCTACCTCGACTTTTTTAAAGCGGGCAAGCATTGGCCCCCAGAGGAGGTTGGTTCCGCGGATACCCTTACCTTCGCCAATGTCTGCCCGGGTGAGGGGATCGTAAACAACCTGAGAATTGTCTATCAGCAGCGTGCAGTTTTCCTTATCCCAGTCAATTTTACTTCCCATATCTGTAAGGATTTTTACAAGGCGGGAGACGTCCGTAATATCCGGGACATTAGTCAGGGTGACAGGTTTGTCGAAAAGCAGAGTGGCGGGGATGAGAGAAACAACAGAATTTTTGGAGCCGGAAGGAGTGATTTCACCGGAAAGGACAACTCCACCGGTAACCTGATAATTTGCCATGCGGGATTATTATAACGCAGAAATTAAAGTCTAAGTGCTTGGGACAATTCGTTTTCTTACGCAATCTAAAAAATATTTCGTGTATAATTTCATATATTTGATATATGGCGGAAACGGAAATAGAAATCCTCACCGGATGTCCGGAACGGGTACGCGAATGCGGACCACAAAAACTGATAGCGCCCGAAAAGGGAGAGAGAGCTTTTTTATGTGAGGCATGCGGAGTGGCCTTGAAGTATGATATAGATTTACCGGAAGGCAAGATTGAACCAGGGAAGCAGGTAGGCAGGGTGGTTGGGTGGTGCGGAAGACTTAAAAAGGAGTTCGAAACACCCATACTCTGGATTGACGTAGGGAGCAGAACGGGATAGTATACTCGACAGATGTACCGGTTGGTATCGTTGTCAGGTCTGCCGGAATTGATACACGGGATTTCGACAAAGGATGAGGGAAATATGTCCCTGCTGTGGGGAGCGGAAGCGGAGGTGACTGCGAACAGAAACAGGTTTCTGGCCGGATTGGGATTGAATTATAAACAATTTGTAGCCGCTTCATTGGAGGCTGGAACGGAAATTGTGGAAGTTGGCGCGGCGGAAATGGGAAAAAAGATTACAGGCGATGCCTTGGTAACCCGGGAATTAAATGTACCGCTATGGATGCTGACCGCGGATTGCTTCCCGGTAATATTTTTTGAACCTGCAGCAAAGATCCTGGCGTTGGTGCATTGCGGAAGGCGGGGTGTAGACGGAGAACTGCCTCAGAAAGTAGTTGAGAGGATTGGGCGGTTGGGGGGTGAACCTCAAAGATTGGTAGTGGGAATCGGTCCGGGAATCGGGAAAAAATCTTACACGTGGGAGGGGGAATTACCTTTTAAGAAATCCGGTGGTTGGGAGCTTTTTGTCGAGAAGAAAGACGGAATATGGTATCTGGGAGTGGAGGATTATCTGACAAATCAGCTATTAAATGCGGGGGTAAAGAAAGGAAATATTACCCGTTCAGGTATTGATGTTTTCACTGATAATAATTTCTATTCGCATATCCGATCTATCAAAACAGGAGAGCCTGAGGGCAGGTTTGCAACAGTGGTGATGATGAAAGACGCTAAAGTCTGATACCCTTAATAAGGAATGGATTTACTACTCACTCAAGAACCGGCGAGTTTATACGGAGGAATTGAAGCGGCGGCGGCAACTTTGCAGAGGGCGTTTTTTGAAAATAAATCTCAACCGGAAGTGCTCGGAAGGTTGGTAGAGGAATCTTCGAAAACAGTCGACGAAATTATTCTGGGTCAAGCAAGAAAAGCGACGCGGCCATTCGTTTTTTGGGATGAGGAAGGCCGGCAGGTTGGGGCAAGTGAAGTGGCCATATATGCCTGGGAAACTTTGGGCAAGCAGCTGTTGATGAAAACCGACGGAGAAAGCATCTGGTTAACTAAAATGCATAAAGAATTAATTGTATCTGGCGACACCCCGGTTGCGGTGGAACTAGCATATTTTGCAGTAAATCCAGATTATTGGGGTATGGGATGCGGAAGATATATTTTTTCTGAGTCAATGAAAAGAGTACTAGTAGAAACAGGGGACACGGCAGGATGTTTATTTACAATCGCCATGGGAGAATATGCACATACCGGAAAAGGCCAACAGGTTAAGGAATTTCTATTGAACCGGGAAAAGGCGATAAACGGGAAAGACAGTGAAGGATGGATCAATGTGACAGGAGAGAAATTTCCGTTGGCTGAGATGGAGGTAAAGTATGAGTTTACCCGAGATAAACTGACTACCAGGGGTTTATCTGTAGCTACAGAAGTTATAGCACAAAAGCTGGGGTGGAAAAATATCGGATTATCAACTAACCTAAGCCCTGTCTATGGAGCCGAAATTAAAGGAATCGGAGAAGTTATAGAAAAATTGGGTGCGTAATTCCGTAAAGTTTTAAAGAGTCCAAAGTCGCGAGTGTGGTGGAGGCATCATTCGGATGATCGGCCAGAAATTGAGACAGATTTTGCGGAGTATTTTCGAGAAAAATCAGACCAGTGTGTTCTTCCTTATTTCCTCGGTCATTGAAAATCCGGTTTATTTCATCAGAGGTAAGAGAAGTAGAGGTGACGAATACCAATAGAGGGCGCAGCTTTTTTCCATTCAGGACAATTCCCAGCAATCGGGTGGAAGCGCTTTCGAATTCATTTTCACTCCAACCTAATTCCTCTTGGATTTCATCCTCCATGTGCATAAATAAGTGATATGAATATGTCATGGGACGCTTCTCGTCTGTATTCAATGTTCCTCCTATGACCCCGGGCAGGCCATTCATCCGGTTGCCGAGGACCAGCCGATTATCAGAAGTAAATATCAGCGAACAAACTACAATACCATTGGCCAGGAGCTCCGGATGGGTTGCACGGATTTTTTCAAAATTTCCCTGATTGAGATTAGTTCCGACATGATTACGGTAATCGGTCAATTTAGTTGTTAGTACAGGATTTTCTGAGGTTCCGGTGACAGCAATGAGCCCTAACATCTGCTTGTTTCCGCTAATTTCAGGAATGATAATATCCGGCGGTAAATTCGGGGCGTCATCGATGACCACTTTTAGTGTCAGATTCTCCGGACCAATGGGATGAGAGGATGCCCAGAGAACTTCTCCCCAGGAGAGGGTTTGAGGAAAGATTTCTATTCGGGGTGCTGTTTTTTCCATAATTTTCTGGCAAACATTAAATCTTCTCTGGTGTTTATACCCCACCATTCAGTCGGGTTGGTGAGCAGGAAAGGCTCGATTTTAGCATGTGTGGAAGCAGCCATGGTTAGCAGATCAACGATAAGATATTCACCTTTTGGAGGTTTGGGAGAAAGCAGGGGCAAATGTTTTTTTACCCAGGCGGTGTTAAAGAGATAACAGCCACATACGACCTCATTATAAATGTCTGAATATTCAAGAGCAGTAAAGTTATTTCCGGCATCTCTGATTACTTTGCGAACATTGGGATATGGTTTGAGGGGATGGGTAGTGATAAAGGAAACTTCAAGTAGTTTGGAATTGAAATTGGCGGCAAAATTTTTCAAGGTCTGAACGGAATAGAGGTAAGAGTCGTCCCCGTTCACAACGAAGACGGAAGGTGAAGTAACAGAGTAATTTTGGAGAACCAGTTCCAAAGCTTTGGCATTACCAGTCGGTTCCGGCTGAATGAGGAAATTGCCATTGTAATGCCTGACCAGTTCCTTGAGAGTTGAGGAGCTGGGGGACAAAACTACAATCGGTGGCTGACAAAAAGTATGACGGAGACTGATGAGCGTGTGCTCCAAAATGGGTTTACCCCCGATACGAAAAAGCGTTTTTGTTTTTTGAGACTGCATCCTGACTCCCCGACCGGCGGCAGTGATAATCGGTGTCACGCCTTCAATAACAGGAGTCATGTGCTCAACTGTTTAATATATTTCCTGTACTGTCCCCCTTCGTCCCGGTAGTCTTTGAAAAGAGTAAAGCTGGGGGCGGCGGGGGAGAGGAGGCAGATTTTACCGGAAGGAGTATGTTTATACGCAAGCCGGACCGCCTCTTTCATAGAACCGGCATGAAACACCTGGGGAGGGGTGTAATTTTTTTTGGAGGCAATGCGGGTAATTTCCTGTTCAATCCGCCTTCCGGTATCGGGAAAAAGTATCAGTGTAGAAATACCGTCAGATAGGATTCTTTCTGCAAGTTTGGAGTATTTTTGTTTTCGTTCGTGACCACCGGCAATGAGAGTTCCGATACCCGAAGAAAAGGCATCAAGAGCGGCGATGGTCGCTTCCGGAATTGTAGCCAGGGCATCTTCATAAAAAGTGACACCTTTAAATGTTCCGATCGGCTGGAGGCGTGTTTCCAGAGGTTTGAAGGTTTTTACGGCAGAAGTAATCTGCCTGCTATCCAGGCCAAGCATTTTGCCGATTATCATGGCGGGCATAACATTGTAAAGATTGAATTTTCCTTTGAGAGGCGAATCCTGGATGTCGATCAAAGCGCGCTTGAGACCATAGGATATTTTACTGGCCGGTGTAAGATGGACCGATTTTTTGGGCAGGGGAAAATCACCGTTGTAGATATAGTAGTCTTCCTCAGTTTGAAAACGGCAGATATTCTGCTTGGCGGCGACATACTCGTCGAAGGACTGGTGATAGTCCAGGTGATCCGGAACAATATTTTGCATGACGGCGATATGCGGAGAGCGGGTAACATCCATCAGCTGGTAGGAGGACAATTCCATGACCACCAGCGTACGGGAGGTAATCTGGTCCAGAAAATCCAGGGCTGGGGTGCCGATATTTCCTACCAGAACAGAAGAGATGCCGGACTTGGAAAGGACGTGATGGATAAGAGAAGCGGTGGTGGATTTGCCTTTGGTACCGGTGACGCCAATGATTTTACCAGGGCAGGTTTCCAAAAATATCTGGGTATGGGAAGTAAAAATGACTCCGGCCTCTTTAGCGGCGACGATTTCCGGATAGTGAGGGGAGATACCAGGAGATTTAATGACCATTTGGCATTTGGCATTTAACATTTGTTTTAAATAATAAGGACCGAAGAATGTTTTTACTTTCGGATCTTCGGGTACGCTATTCTGGATTTTTTGGTCAGCAATAACTATTTGCAAATCCGGAAAGCGGGAGCGAAGGAAATGATAAGTGGACCGGCCTTCCCGGCCGAAGCCCAGGATCAGGACTTTGCTTAATCGGCTGATTTGATCAAGTACCGGCATAATTTGCTTTTAGTATATCCTCAAATTCAAACGGGAGATTGGGGTTGTGGAAGTAAGATGACAATAATTGATCCAATTGGTCAGATTGGCCAAATTGGATAATTTCGAGTGCGGCTTGGGCTTCTGCCCGGGTGAGGACACATTCGAAAGGCTTTACCGGCAGTTTGCCTGTCAGTTTGTTAATAGTTACTTGATTTATTGGGAGATCTAACGGATAACCGCCCATGATCTCCATTACTTTTTTCTTGCCAATAAAGGGGGTAAGGAGCAGGGAGAGAGACACGCATTTGGGACATTTCCTGCACCAGAGGCCTTTCCCCGGGTGCCTGGCGGGATCGATCATGAAGTTGCGGTTGCAGCTGGTGAAGACGGGAAAGTACAGAGGGTAAAGGGAAAAAAGTTTGGTGATTTGGAGTTCGTATAGGGGGCGGAGGAAAGATAAATAAGTGATCGAGAGATTAAGTGACTGAGCGATATAGCGATTAAGGTCGGTCTCGAATTCGAGCGTCTTACTGTATTGGTGATTGATAGTATAACCCAGGTATTCAGTGTTGCCTTCTTCGGAACTGCGTTCGTTGGATAGGGCAATATGAGAGCAGTCTGTTGCTGCGGCAATAAATAATGAAACGAAGCTCAGGAAAGCGCTAAATGGTACATGGCCGTTGAGGTAGCCCTGACGGTTTAATTCCAGAAGATAGGGGTCGATAATGCTTTGGACTATAAATACTTTATCTACTCCGGCCAACACCGGAATTTTCAACATGGAAGGGGTGGGGTTGAGCATAAAAACAGCCGTGTCGTAATGTTTTTTTAATAGTTCGAGAGTGACAATCGAGTCTTTGCCGCCGCCAAGGGGAATTAATACTTTATTGTGCAGATTCGGTGTCTTTTTTGGTATCTCACCCTTTATTCCCTCTCCTAATTCAGGAGAGGGAGGAGCTGAAATGATATTAAGGAATTTTGGCTGTGCAAAGTCAATTTGGTTTTGGTAGAAATACTCTCCCATACCTTTGATAAATAACTTCTCCCAAAAGGGGATCTGAGGGGAAGCTAGGGCTCCGGCCTGGATCTCGATAATGGGGGAACAGGTTGCTTTCCAATAAGAGGGCATAAGGGAGAGGCCGATATGAAAAAGCAGATCCTGATAATGGAGAGGCTCCGCACCCGAAGGAAAATCTTTAAAAACCATCTGATGTTTGAAGTAATGGTCCGGAGGGGTTTCAAAATTGTAAGTGACTTTCAGATCGGAGCCAATCCTCTGCCAGACAAAATTGCGGAAGATGAACCGGGGGTATTTGGCGCGTAATTCCTGATATGTCACAACCTGATTATACCGTTATTCTGCTGACAAAATGGCCTGGAGGACCGATTTTTGAAATTCAAATGCCTCCTGTTCATAGGGCACGGACTGGTAGCCCTTGGTAAAGTAGTACCAGAAATAGCGGACAGCATGGTATACAAGTAAGGGCTTTTTGTACTGGACGGTGTGGACCAGCTCATGTGCTATCAGGGGGACATTATGGGCATCTTCAGGATTTTTTAAAAATATATTGTCCCAGTAAGTTACAGCGATGGCATCGGGATTGAAAGTCAGGAAAAATGCCAGCCGGGAGACCAACCCACCTGAAAACCAGCGGGTACGGGCCATATATCCGGGACGGAGGACATAATAGTAGCGGTGCCGGGTAAGGACCGGGTCTTTATTAATATCAGAAGAGGCAACGGAAGCAATTACCCGGGCGGTAGGAATCTGATGAAAATGCGCGGAAACTTCTAACGAAACTCCAAATAAAAAAGAAATTAATAACAGAAATTTAAATATTTTCAAGGATTTGGCGGGAGAGTTTGTAGGACTGCCCGCTGCCCATGACCAGAATGACATCGCCGGTGTGTGAATGGGAGTGGAGATAATCAATAATTGCCGGGAATTCAGGGATATAACGAGAGTCAGGATGTTTGGCAGCCGCTGAGATATCCGCTCCGGAAAAGTCTCCCGGATCCTGCTCGCGCGAGGCATATATTTTGGAGAAGATGACATGATCCGCCCCGCGGACGGATGCGGGCAATTGGGGAAGGACGGCGCGGAGGCGGGAGAAAGTGTGCGGTTCGATGACTGCCCATACTCGGGAGTCCGGATTCAACTGGCGGACAGCCTGAATGGTGGCCATGAAGGCGGTGGGGTGGTTGGCGTAGTCATCGTAAATCTTGATGCCTTTCTTTCCCCCCAGCAGTTCCAGGCGACGGCCGATACCTGAAAACAGTTTAAGAGCCGAGTTTAAGTTTAAGAAATTAATATTCAAAACATTGGCCAGTTCAATTATTCCCAGAGCGTTTTCAATGTTATGGCGACCGGGAATTTTCAGTTCATATTTTTTTCCCTGATATTCAAATTTCGTTTTATCGGGAGACAGCATTTCGTTTTTCACATCGAAATAGTTGTACGAAACGAGAACCAGTTTTTTATCAGTAATTTGACCGCTGAGCAGTTTAATGAGTTCCAGGTTGCCGGAGGAATTGGCGTTGAAGATAAGGGTGCCGCCGGGTTTAATATTTTTTATGAATCTTAAATAGCTTTCCAGTATTTTTTCAAAAGTGCCGAAGTATTCCGGATGATCCAACTCGATGTTATTTAAAATAATTATCTCCGGATGATACGAAGCGAAGTTGTCATGATACTCATCCGCTTCGGAAATAAAATATTTTCCCTTGCCGATACGAACGTTGTTATACCACACCGGAACAGTAGCTCCGACTTCTACAGTCGGATCCAGGCCGGCGGCTTCCAAAACCAGCCCGGCAAGAGCGGATGTCGTGGATTTACCGTGAGTGCCGGCGATGCAGATGAGAAATTTACCGTGATGGAGATATTCGCCTAAAAATTGCTGCCATTTAATAAGAATGCCTTTTTTCCTGGCCAGAGCCGTCTCGGGATGGTTGTCGCTTTGATAAAAGATTGCCGGGCTGACAGCCACCAGATCCGCATCGGCAATATGGGAAGCGTCGTGGCCGCTGAAAACGCTGATTCCGGCTTTTTTGACTTTATCAATATAAGGGGTATCTATGGCCAGGTCGCAGCCGGAAACAGAGAAGCCATAGGCTTTGGCTATCTGGGCGACACCAGCCAGACCGGATCCACCGATCCCCATGAAATGCACCTTTTTTACTGGTGGCATGAGAGTATTATACTAAAGGAATGGCCACAGTCAGCGAAAGAAAGGAGAGAATTTCGAAGTTTGTCGGGGGGGTGTGGGTAATCGGAGGATTCGGGGCGATTACCAGCGAAGTGGCTGAGACTTATTTCGGGTGGGGGTGGGGAAGAGAAGGGATGTATATAATTTTAGGCTTGACGGCAATTTCTATAATATGGGGAGTACGTGAACACAACAGATTAGACCTACGGAAAAAAATTTGAAAAATAAATGAGGTTTTATCTTGGACTTTTGATTTTGTCCTTCGGTGTGACCATGGCTGTGATGGTGCCTTTTATCGGCCTTCTGTACCGGTGGAAATTCACCAGGGGACGGGAAACCGAAGAAAAGAGAAAAACCGCAACAAAAGCTTTTTATGAGATCCGGAAAATGCACGCGGTCAAAGCCGGTGTGCCTACCGGCGGGGGAATTCCGGTAGCGGCGATAGTGGCGGTTTTATTTTCAGTAGTTTACTGGTTGGTGAAAGGGGAGTTGACGTCCGGGTACCCGCTGGGAAGAGAGTTGGGAGTAATCATATTTACATTCTTAGGATTCGGATTGCTGGGTTTTTATGATGATTTAATAAAGATTTTCGGATTTGCCAAAACGGGATTTTTCGGATTGAGAATGAGACACAAATTTATAATTCAATGGCTGTTGGGTTTCGGGGTGGGAGCATTGATGTATTGGGGATTGGGCATGGATATCGTAAATATGCCACTCACAGGCAGTTATCTGGATCTGGGGTGGCTGGCTGTACCGCTATATGCTTTTTTGATCGTGGGATTTGCCAACGCGTTTGATTTTACCGACGGATTGGACGGACTGTCCGGAGGACTGTTGATGATATGCCTGCTGGCTTTTTGGGTAATTGCGGCTACAGAATTGGACCAGGTGTTGATGCTGTTTATTTCCCTGTGGTTGGGAGGACTAATTGCCTACCTGTACTTCAATATTTACCCGGCCCGGATTATGCTGGGAAATGTGGGAGGACTGGCTTTCGGGGCGACACTTGCAGTAGTGGGGCTGCTCTCGGGGAAAATGATAGCACTGATGGTAATCGGCGGAGTCTTTATTGCCGAAGGATTGAGTTCAGGCCTGCAGCTGTTTTCCAAACGGTTTATGAAAAAAAGGATTTTTCCTATCGCCCCACTGCACCACTGGCTGCAGTTGATCGGCTGGGAGGAGCCCAAGATTGTGGCCAGGGCATGGCTACTCGGGATGGTGCTGGCGATTTTCGGAGTCTGGCTGGCGGTATTATAGAACTGCTTTATACCACCTCCCTTCACCCCCCTCCTAGATTAGGAGGGGGAGAGGGGTAGTATATTGAATTAGTGAAGAGGTTTGTGCGGAACTCCCCGGAGTTGAAAGGTCGAAGACAGGAATTAAGAAACAGGGCTACTGTGGCTGAAAGGCTATTGTGGAAGAGAATACAACGAAGTCAGCTGGGGGTGAAATTCAGAAGACAATATAGTGTCGGCAATTATATTCTGGACTTTTATTGTCCAGAAAAGAAGTTGGCCATAGAGTTAGATGGTTCGACACACTCTGATAGATGGGATTTGGATGAATACAGAACTAGGACGGTAGGTGAACTGGGAGTTAAGGTGGTAAGGTTTTGGAACGAAGAGGTAGAGGGGAATATAGAGAGGGTTATGGAGGTAATAAGTACCACCCTCCTCAGTCCCCCCTCCTAGATTAGGAGGGGGAAGGGGGGTGGTATGATTGGGTTGTGGATCAGAAAAAGTTCAAAGCAGAGGTCAAATGGAAAGTGCAGAGAGTAAAAAATTTATGGCACTTTGTGAGAGCCGTGTGGGCAGTGGCGCGGAACGGCTATCCGGCCAGAAAGCTGACGGTGATCGGGGTGACGGGGACCGATGGGAAGACGACTACATGCACTTTGATTTATGAAATTCTGAAAGCGGCAGGATATAAAACGGGACTTATTTCTACAGTTTCCGCGAAGATAGGGGACGAAGAGATTGATACCGGGTTCCATACTACTAACCCGGATGCGACCCTGATGCAGAAAATTATTGCCAGGATGGTGAAGGAAGGGGTTACGCATTTGGTGCTGGAAGTAACGGCGCACGGTTTGGACCAATACCGCGTGATGGGCTGCAATTTCTATATCGGCGTCCTGACCAATATCACCCATGAGCACTTGGACGATTTTATCGATATGACCAGATACCAAAATACCAAACTCAAGCTATTTAAAAGAGTGAAGTACGCAGTTCTTAATCAGGATGATCCATCTTATAAAATGATCAATGTAAAAACGATTCCTTATGGGAAAACAAAAATAAGAAATATAGCTGAAGTGCTGGCGGGAGACTATAACAAATACAATATTGGGGCGGCGGAAGCGGTGGTGGGAATTCTGAAAGTTAATAAGCGATTAAGCGATCAAGTGATCAAGTCCTTTGGCGGAGTGCCGGGGAGGAGAGAAGAGGTGAAAGCGGGGCAGAAATTCAGGGTGATTGTGGATTTTGCGCATACCCCGAACGCACTGGAGCAGGTACTGAAACAATTAAAAAAAGAATTGCCGGAAAATAAGAAGTTGATTGCAGTTTTCGGGGCGACGGGGGAAAGGGATAAAACCAAACGGCCGATGATGGGGGAGGCAGCAAGCAGGTTGGCGGATGTAGTTATTATTACGTCGGACGACACGAGGATGGAGAGCCAAGATGAGATAGCTGAGCAAATAATGAGCGGAATTAACAAGCGATACAGCGATAAAGTAATAAAGATAAATGACAGAAGGGAGGCTATAAGGAGAGCTTTTAAGATGGCCAAAGCAGGTGATATTGTACTAATAGCAGGAAAAGGGCATGAGAAGACCATACTTATCGGGAAACAAGATCGTCCGTGGTCGGATGCAGGTGTGGCGAGGGAAGAAATTGACAAATTAAGACCTATAATGTAAGATTAAAGAAATGGAAATTCTTAAAAGTTCCGGATTGATTGAAGATTGGGAGGTTAAGATCGGGGTACTGGTTGGAGCTGTAACAGCAGCCGGTGTGATGCTAAATGAAATTTGGGACAGACCGGAAGTATCAGTTCCAGAGAAAATGGCTATGTCTTTGCTTGTAATCGTTCCTGGAATATTGCCAATGGCAATTGCAGGTTTTGTGGGTGGTTTTGTGTCCACTGTCAGCGTAGAGGGGATAAGAAACCTTCGGGACAAAATTGGAAAGTAATAATTTTGCATGGGTAGTCTGAATATGGTAAGGTTTGAGGGCAAAATAAGATGAAGCCCAACCTGAAAGTGCTTACCAAGGACTTGAAGCTGTTTTTCAGCGACTGGTACAGGCTGGTTTTTCGTCAGATTTACAAGGTATTTTCCAGATTTGAAAGAGTAAAAGGGGCTGTAGCTCAAGTGCTTTACCGGCAGAGAGGCCGTTTTGCCAGACCGTTTGTACATTCGGCCATGGGAGGATTGGTGGCGATGGCAGTAGTTTTGGCCCCGGTTTTGGCAAACTCTTTCCCCGGAATAGAGCAGAATCAGGGGGAGGAGTTGCTGCCATCCAGCCAGATAATGCAGGTGACGGATACGGGCACAACAACCGAAGTATCCGACAAAGTACGGGACAAGGTACTCGAATACATCGTCCAACCCGGGGATACGGTGTCGGGGATTGCAGACAAATTCGGGGTTTCCGAAGATACCATAAAATGGGAAAACAGTCTTAAATCAGTCGATGCAATCCGTCCCGGCCATGTGATAAGAGTCTTGCCGGTAACGGGTATGAGGCATAAAGTTACGCGTGGAGAGACGATTTATACCATTGCCAAGAAGTACGAAGCCAATCCCCAGGCAATTGTGGACTTTCCCTTTAATACATTTAAAGACAATGAGAATTTTTCCCTGGATGTAGGTCAGGAGTTGATTGTGCCGGAGGGAAAGAAACCTGCTGACCCGGCACCCTGGAGTCCGAGGACACCCAGCCTGGCCCAGAGGACTCCGGATGCGGGGGTAGTATCGGCACTGGGACAGTTTGTATGGCCGATGGGAGGCAGGTTAACCCAAAACTTCAGCTGGTATCACCGGGGATTGGATATCGCTACTTCCCATGGAACACCGGTATTGGCGGCAGATGCCGGCCGGGTGACAGTGGCCAGCTGGAAGGATAACTCGGGCTATGGGATTCAAGTGATGATAGATCACGGAAACGGTTATGCGACCCGGTATGCGCATTTATCCAAAGTTTCGGTAACCGTAGGGCAATCAGTAAATCGGGGAGATGTGGTAGGACTTGAAGGTTCCACCGGAAGATCTACCGGGCCGCATTTGCACTTTGAGATATTTAAAAACGGAGTGCAGGTGAATCCGAGATTGTTTTTGAAATAGGGGATATTAAAAAAATTATTTGAGGTGAAGAGTGTAGCTATCGCGAAGATCCCCGGCCAGAAAATGTTCCGAGGGATTGTAGTTGTCAGTAAATACGGGATAGTGGTCAAGCTCCAACTTTGAGGGATCGATGTAATGCGACAGTGGATCGGAAACAGCTAGCAGGGGAGTCCGGGTAAGCAAAGTTTTTAAATCAGGTTTATCCTGACTGTTGAGGCCCAAAAAAATCACATTCTGGGACATGTCCAATCGGTCCGGATAGTGGACAAAAAGATATGTATTGGGAAAAACGTTGATGAAAGTCCTGATCTGAGAGAGGAGGTAGGAGTTTTTTACGGGAGTGAAACTACCGATAAAATTGCCTATAAACAAGCCGTCTGGAGAAAGGTGGTCACGGGCCAGCTGAAAGAACTCCCGAGAGGCCAAATGGACAGGGATGGATAAAAGAGAAGAATACGCATCCGCAAAAATAATATCATAAGGCTTATCTGCCTGGCGCAAAAAGAGGCGGGCATCAGTTGTAAAATTATTCAAGCGGGCATCCGGAGACAAGTTGAGGTATTTTAACGACAGAGGATACAGAAAGGGTTCTATTTCTGCCACATCGACACGGGCATCGGGAATCTCGGCAAGAAAGTGACGCGGTGTAGTATATCCTCCTCCGCCGACGGCAAGTATATTTTTGGCCCGGGGCATAAACACCCGGTAAAGGGAAAAGTAACGGGTATATTCGAAAACGTGGTCTGTTGAATTCAGGTAAATCCCTGCGGAAAAATTCCGGTCCTGGATAAGATAGCGGGCTGTGGGATTGCGCGAATTGTTTTCCACAATATAAATTTTTTGGTACAAACCGTCCATGGAAAAAATAGTATTGGGATAAGGTGACGGGGGATTATGGAAAACACGGGATAAAATCAGGGCGGCTATAAACAGCAAAGTAATCTGTACTGCCGGCCTGAATTTCAACCCCCAGATTCCCAAAAAAACAAGCCCCAAGGCGGTAGCAGTGATAATCCGGTCCAGTCCAAAAAGAGGGATCAGGAAAAAGCCGGTACCCAGACTTCCGGCGATGCTGCCCAGGGTGGAGACGAAATAAACCGTACCGGAGATTGAACCGACACCGGAAGCGGAGGCGGAGGAATGAATAAGCCGGATGGCATAAGGCGAGAGGGTACCAAGCAAGGCCGCGGGTAAGGTGAATAACAGCAATGAGGCCAGAAGCGGGCCGGTATCCAGACCCAATACAGCGGACAACAAAGGAAGGATAATCGTGCTTAATACTTTGGTCAAAAGCAAAGCCAGACCGGAAACAGCAATAACGGAATAAAAATACCGGGTATGGGGGAAACGATCCGCCAGACGCCCCCCCAAGTAATAGCCGGCACTTAGGGCTCCCAAAATAACGGTAAGTACACTGGACAAACTGTAAATAGTGTTTCCAAAATATGGGGCCAGGAGGCGGGTGGCGGTGACTTCTATGATTAATACTGCAGCCCCGGTAAGAAAGACAGTAAAGAGGAGGAAGCGGGCAGGGGGGGAAGAATCAGGCATAAATTTTTTAGTGGACCCGAGGGGAATTGAACCCCTTTCTACTCCATGCCATGGAGTTATTCTACCGGTGAACTACGGGCCCCTGGCAGCTTGATTATTTTACCATGTGCTGTGTCTCGGGAGAGACGGATTCTTTCCAGACCGGAAGGTTTATCTTCCCATATCTTCCAATATGTTCTAATATGTTCTAATGCTTAACTATAAATGGGACAAGACGGCGAGGCTGACTGCGCTTTTGGGGGAGATCGAGGTGCTTAAAAGAGTATATGATGCCCTGCCGCAGATGTCGGTGGTGGAAGAGAAACTCTTGAGAAGGTCGCTATTAAAGAGCGCTGTGTATTCTGCCAGAATCGAAGGGATACCGGCGACAGAACAGTCACCGAAACTTGAGGCCCAGAATCTGCTTTCCGCTTACAGGCGGATCTTTTCCGGAGGCTACGGAGATAAATTTTCTACAAAACTGGTACGGGACCTACACTCCGCGGCAATGAAGAATTTGTCACCGGGTGCGGGAGAATACAGAAACGAACCTTGGGCTATTTATAACCAGGCGGGGGTGGCGGTGCATGTGGCTCCGCCGCATTTCCGGCTGCAGGAAATGATGGATGAGTACTCGCGGTATATCAGCGGATTGTATGATTCCACGGCGGAAAAGTCGGCTGCAGCCCAGTTCATTCTGGAAAAGATCCACCCTTTCGCCGATGGGAACGGACGTGTGGGGAGGCTAGTTTCGGCATATCTATTACAAACAGAGGGATATGGGTTTAAGGGGCTGTTGATGCTGGAAGAATACATTGAAAAACACCGGGAAGAATATTACGAAGTGCTCACGCCTTCGGATGATATGACCGGATTTGTGGAGTATTTTCTGGAGGGGGTGGTGCGGCAGGCGAACGCCGGTCTGGAGAGGCTGAAGGATGAGCCGGAAGACGAGGGGGCACCGCATTTACTGCCCAGGCGGGAGGAGATACTGGCTGTTATCGGGGAGCACCCCCGGAGTTCATTTGACTTTATACATCGGAGGTTTCTTTCCGTGAACCCAAAAACCCTGCACTATGATCTGGGATGGCTGCAGAAAAATAAACTGGTGCGCAAACTGGGGGTTTCCCGGGGAGCGGTGTATGAAAAAGCAGACTAATTTTGTGGACTCAGCCGGAATCGAACCGGCGATTGGTCGATGCGAACGACCTGGTATACCACTTACCTATGAGCCCCGGGGACTGGGGTAATTTTAACATTGCTATGGGTGTATTCTGCGAGAGAGTTGACTAAAAGGTTTATCGGGAACCAGATTCCCGGTCCTTTATTGTTTCACGGATTTCTTCCAGGATAGTATGGATCAGCTCGGACGGTTTGTCATAGTTTTGCAGCGCGCTGATCTTACGACCGGTGTCGAGAGGTACCTGCGGTCCCGGTCTTTGGCGGCATTTGGGACAGGATGAATAGCGGCAAGGTTTTAGACCCCAGCTCCGGCTTCCTGGTGCGATTCCACTTCGTATCCCTTAATCAGATACCAGTGTTTATTGGGGCAGAGCATCAAAAATAGCGTCTGTTGCAGCTCCCGTCTTGAGGCCGCCTGTTGGGGGGAATATCTCTCCATATGATTCAATTATATCAAATTATAGGATTTAATAAACGCAAACTTTTGTTATCGCTCGCGGACATTAAGGGCGTCGCCGAGGGAGTCCAATATCCGGAATTCAATCTGGCGGGATACAGTAACAACTGAAACGTCCAATATGCGAATATTATAAGTCTAAAACATCTGGTGTCAACACTGATTGAACCGGATTATTGTACTGTGGGAGTGGTGGTGGGTGCAGGGGTGGGAGTACCTGTCGTGGGAGCAGGAGATGAAGTGGTTTCAGGGCCGAGTTCTTCGGGAAGTTCAATAGGAGGGCTGATGATGGGAGAAGGCAAAGGAGACGGGCCTTCCAGTTCCGTACCCGCAGGGAGGGGGCCTTGTGGTTGGGCAGCAGTAGTCTCCCCGGCACGGCGGCGCAATTCTTCCAGCTCGGAAACGGCTCTTTCGTAATCGGGACTGTTTCTGTCTATCAATCCGACTACCGATTGCATATTTACAAGGGCATTTTTGAAATCGCCTTTTTCGCGGTAAGCGGCGGACAGGTTGTAGTAAGCATTGGCATGATTCGGTTTGAGGTCTACAGCATGTTGGAATAAACGGATAGCCTCGTCATAATTTTTCTGGGCATAAAGTATACCCCCCATATTGATAGTGATATTTGGATTTACGGGGTCCAGTACCGCAGCCTGACGGTAGGAGGCCAAAGCCCAGACGTCTGCACCCTCTGCGAGGTTTAAAAGATTGCGGTAGACGGCGGCCAGATTTTCCAGGTTAGAGGCCTTGTTGGGATTGACGGCAACTGCATTTTTGGCCTCACGAATACTTTGCTGAATGAGTTGAGTTATGGTATTGCGTTCGTCTGCCGTCAGATCCTTTTTGGTGGCAGCAGAATTAGCCAAAAGGAGATTGGTCTGAGAATATGCCAAACGATAACTGTCTTTATATGGGTTGAGCCTCATTGCGGAAATCAGAGTATCGTATGTCTGGCGGCCTTCGTTTGCCGCGGCGAAAACCAGAGCTTTACTGAATAAGGTTTCGGCAGCGTATACTCTGCCAAACTGATAGAGAGCAGGAATGAGAAAGAGAACGGCCCCACCCAGGAATACCCAGGGAAGAATAGGCGTCCGTGCACCGGTATCTGAGGCGGCTACGATATCGATGTTGGCCTCGTGAACCAGCGATGAACCCAGATGTTTGAAGGCTAAAGTGGCGATAACCAGCATCGCAATCAGAAGGAACAGCAGTGATAATGTGGGATAGAGGAATAACTGGAGAGCAAATAAGATCAGTGCTGTGGAGGTGGAGGTGATGGCAAGAAGCTTGACGGGTGATTCCGAAGAGGAGCGAAGAGCCCGACTAAATAATTGGACAGTTTTGTAAACGAGGAAGAGGTAAACTACCAGGCCGGTGAGTCCGACGGTAGTAAGCAGCTGCAGGTAATAATTGCTGCTGCTGGTGAACCTTAACGCCCAGGTGGGGGTAAGGTTGTAGCTGATGGGACGGAAACGCGTAAAACTGGAGACATATGTAGCCGGACCGGTACCAAAAAGTGGGGATACTTCCAAAGCTCTCATGGCGATCGCCCAACTTGTATTTTGGGATAAAAACACGGGGCGGAAAGCACTACCAGGTTTGAATATGCGGTAGGCAATCAATCCGGAAGACAAGACGGTAAGCAGTATTGCAACTAATATACCCAAAGCCTTTTTGGTACCCGGTTTTTCCCTGACGAGCATGATGATCAGGAACGGGATAAGGCTTAAGATAAATACCATGGAAGTAATAGGGCTGCCCGTCGGAGACCAGACCGGAGATTTCAGGAATTCCCAAGGGAGTACTTGAGGAAGGAGGTTTGAAGCCCACAGAATGCCCAAGACAGAAAGAAGTACCCCTGATAGGACTGTAAACAAGGCCAAAAGTTCCAATTCCCGTTTACTGCGGACCAGATTTATAGCTGAATAGAAGAAAATAACCAAAGCGATGACGGTTCCGGTTTGTCCAGGATCAAAAAATGCATCAAATCTATTTGGTGTCCTGAGAAATGCGGAAACCACCCAAGCGGCCAGGAGGAAAAACAACGGCATGGTCAGCGGACTTCTGACTATTCTGACTTGTTTATCGGCAACAAAGGAAACCGTCAGAATTATTAATAGCAGGGAAGAACTGATTATCAGAAGAGCGTTTTTATTGAAATCATAGTATTCGGAAGTAACAGGTAAAAAAAATAAAGGGAGAAGCAGGATAGTCCCCAGGATTATGAAGAAGGCAATTTTTTGTAAAGGCAGGACCGTTTTCATTTACTTATATAATATTTATAATTGGTAATCAGAGTCAATAGAGAAAATGGATAGGGTTTGACCTATTGCGCTCCGGGTCTGACCCTTGTATTATCATTAATAATGCCCAGTAAAAACAGGATAAAGGAATATGTAGAGGGGGGAATATACTATATATATATCAGAGGACTGGATAGGAAAGAGTTATTCAGGGATGAGGAGGATTTTGAATTCTATTTAAATCAACTGGAAAGATATTTGACACCATACAAAACGGACTCGAACACGAGATTTAAAACCGAAAGACCGTATATTGTACGGCATAAGCAGGAAATGAGTTTGAACGGGGAAGTATTTTTACTGGCATTTTGCCTGATGCCGGATCATATTCACCTGCTGATAAGACAAATTAATGCCGATGGAATGACTAAGTTGATGAGAAGGGTCGGAACAAATTATGTTATGCACTATAATATGAAATATCACAGAAGCGGCACTTTGTTTGAAAACGGGTATCGGGCAGTGAAAGTGGACTCTGAAGAACAAATCATACATCTGAGCCGGTTTATACATCGAAACTCCGGAAGGAGGAAAGTCCAAAGGTTTGGCCCAGTAGAAACAATTACCGGAATCAGGAGTGAGGAATATATGTACTCAAGTTATAGAAATTTTGTGTACTCTGTTAATTCGGAGTGGCTGACGACAAACTATCTGTTATCTCTGTTTGAAAAGTTATATGGAAACAAGTGGAAAAACTACCACGAATTTGTGGAAGATCTGAAAGTAAATTTTTCGTTAAAGCCAATAATTATTGACCCGCTGTAAACCCCTGTAACGGCTATTTGGAAAAGATTACTCATAATATGACTTTCCTATAATACAGTTATTTTTATAGATTTGAGGCTAAAGCCTGTACCGAGCGATACAGACTGAGAGGTGAAGAATCGGAAGAAGAAGCTAGGGAAACGATGTAAGTAATCAGGAAAGCCAGGATAAAAGATACTACAGGCAAAAAGTAATACCAAATTTTTGTACTGCGTTGAGAAGTAACCATTGAAGAAACAAAATTGTCCGGAAGACGTCGGATAAGGTCAGAAGGTCTGGATGTGTGGTTATCGGAAACCGACGGGGGTGATTCTGTGACAGAAGCGGGGGGAGCATACATGATGTAGGGGTTTATTTGAGTAGGAGGATTTTCCTGCTCGCTGCCGACGGGGGGAAAGGTAGTCACGGAATGATCCGGCGATTGGGGTACGTCCATGACCGGAGGAGAATATGGTTCCACTGGCTGAAGTACCGGAGTAGGTAGAGGGTCCGTCCCGTCAGGTAAAGCGGCAGTAACAGCAGATTCGTCAGCCGAGAAAGATGTTTCAGGTGAGGCCAGTAGTTGGTTTTGGTGTGCGTATTCTTGAAATTTTCGAAGTGAAGAAAGCCGGCGTTTTACAGTAGCCGCGGGGTTGATAGTGGAGAGATATTGGGAGAATTGAGATAATACCTCCGGGGTAAAAATAACATTTAATCGGCCGCTTTCAACGGGGAGAGCCAAAGAGTTTAAGAAGAAAAAAAATATCCGTAGATCTGAAAGGTAGTTTTTTAGTGTGTTGGGGGATACCTGCCTTGATATGAGAAATTCCCTGTAATCACTCAAAAGTTGGCCTGCGTATGGGGTAGAAGGAGTAGTCATTTTATGTAATAATTTTATTTATACTATATGATAATAATATTATACTGATTTCAGTGTAATATATGACAATTACAAGTGAAAATCAATGATGAAAATAAAAATACACAAAAGACTATAAGTATAAGCATTTTGCCTCTATCTATGGCTGTAGCACTGTAATATTAAAATCTGGTAGATTAGCAAAGTTTCACAATTTACACCAAGTTAATATTTGTTCTTACAAATATCAATCAATTTAATAACTATAAGCTTACTGATTTCTTACAATAGCAATCAACCCTTTTAGACTGCCAGGGATATCATATAGATAAAAAAACTATACTAATGAAGTAATCAAATAAATTCAGACTAAATAATAGAAATGTAATAAATTCATAAAACTATATTATCCAGGTCAAAAATCGAGTGCTTGAAGTCATCTACGGGTAAGAATAAAATAATGTAATGTCTATAGATAATTCAAAGGAGAACAAAAAGTGGGAGGACCTGTGGCTGAAGCATGAAATCTATAAATCCACAGACAAAGATAAGAGAAAAAAGAGATATATCCTGGTAGAATTTCCCTACCCTTCAGGTGAGAGACTACATGTAGGCCACGCTAGGAGCTATACATGCCTGGATGCCGTAGCCAGGAAACACAGAATGCAGGGAGAAAATGTACTTTTTCCTTTCGGGTGGGATGCTTTCGGGCTTCCGGCAGAGAACTACGCCCTGAAATCCGGTATCCACCCCCGGGTGACAACTGCAATGAACATTACCAATTCTAAAGAACAGGCAATTTCCTGGGGCTTGTCTTTTGACTGGAACAGAGAAATAAATACTACTGATCCCGAATATTACAAATGGACACAATGGATATTTGTGCAAATGTTTAAGCATGGTTTGGCATATAAGAGCGAAATTGCCGTAAATTGGTGCCCGTCCTGCAAGATCAATCTGGCGAATGAAGAAGTGATAGACGGCAAATGTGAACGATGCGGGACCGAAACGGAAAGAAGGCTGCAAAAACAATGGCTTTTAAGGATCACACAGTATGCCGACCGATTGATTTCGGATTTGGAGAAAGTCGATTACAGGGAAGATATCAAACATCAGCAGATTAACTGGATAGGCAGGAAAGCGGGAGCTTTGATTAAATTCCAGATAGCTGAATCAGATCATGATGTTGAAGTGTTTACCACCAGACCGGAAACTATTTACGGTGTGACATACCTGGCTGTCGCTCCGGAGTATGCCGAGTCGCTGCCTTGGGTACAAAACCGGAGTAAAAAAGAACAGGTTTTTGAGTATGTAAGGAAAGTGATGAGAATGAGTGAGAGGTCCAGGAAACAGGAAAAAGAAAAAACCGGGATGGAAACCGGGTTTAAAGCCCTGAATCCCGTAAACGGCGAAAAAATTCCTGTCTGGGTATGCGATTATGTGATGACCGACGTGGGCACCGGGGCAATTATGGGTGTGCCGGCGCATGACGAACGGGATTTTAAGTTTGCGCACAAGCACAATCTACCGATCAGGCAAGTGGTAGCAGGGGGCGATGTATCACATGAAGCCTATGAGGGCGAAGGAAAAGCAATGAACTCTGAATTGATACAAGGACTGGAAACCGGTGAGGCTGCAGCCAGGATTTTGGGGTGGCTGGAGGAGAAAGGGGCTGGAAAACTCTCCTATTCTCTTCATCTTAGGGACTGGGTATTTTCGCGGCAGCACTACTGGGGAGAGCCGATTCCCATGGTCTTTTGTCCGAAATGTGCCGGGCAGGGAAAAAGTTGGTTTACTACCCGGGAAGCCCAGGAGAAAATCCGAAATGCGAATATCGAAGTTCCAAATAAGCACAAAGATCTTGAACTTGTAAAAACTTTAGAACAGAGAATATTGAATTTGGAATTTACGGCCGGTATGGCTGGGTGGTATCCGGTGCCTGAAGAAGTTTTGCCGGTAAAACTCCCGGAGGTAGAAAAATACCAGCCGACACAGACCGGAGAGTCGCCCTTGGCAAATGTCATTTCCTGGGTGGAGACGAAATGCCCGGAATGCGGCGGGAAGGCCAGTCGGGAAACGGATACTATGCCCAATTGGGCAGGCTCTTCCTGGTATTACTTACGGTACTGCGATCCCCATAATGACAAGAGCCTGGCAGACAAGGATAAATTGGCTTACTGGCTGCCGGTAGATTGGTATAACGGAGGGATGGAGCATGTAACTTTACACTTATTATACTCGCGATTCTGGCATAAATTTTTGTATGATATCGGAGCGGTGCCGACGGATGAGCCTTACCACAAACGGACAAGTCATGGTGTAATACTGGGCCCGGACAGACGGAAAATGAGCAAAAGCAAGGGCAATGTAATTAATCCTGATGACGTGGTAAACAAGTACGGGGCAGATACTTTACGGATGTACGAGATGTTTATCGGCCCTTTTGAGCAAATGGTTTCCTGGAGCTGGGAGGGGGTGGAAGGGGTAAACCGGTATCTGAAGCGGGTACGGGTATTGGCGGAAGATACACTCTCGTCCAGGCGAAAGACCGGCTCGAACCAGGCGTGGGCCAGGATAAACCGCCTGATCGTTAGGATCGATAAGGATCTGGAAGAAATGAAGTTTAATACCGCCGTGGCGGCCATGATGGAATACACCAATTGGTGGATGGATCATAAGGACGATATGGGGCTGGATGGACTGGAAATTTACATAAAATTACTGGCTCCGATGGCACCTTTTCTGGCAGAAGAGACATATCAGCGCTTGAGGGAAACGACTGCGAACCAAGATAATTTAAATAAAAATGAATTTACATCAGTACATTTACAAAGCTGGCCTAAGGCTGATGCCAGTGTAACACCAGAAGAAAATGTAACAGTAGTTGTACAGATAAATGGGAAGTTGAGAGACAGGGTGGAGATACCCGGAGAAAAGACAAACGATCGGAATTACATTGAAAAAATAGTATTGGAAAGGGAAAAGGTAAAGGTCAAATTACCTGAAATGTATAAAATAATATTTATTCCCGGAAAGATAATTAATATCGTCGGTGTTTGAGTCCGACCGTCATGCTTTTATCAGACCCTGCCTGGTGGGAAGAGAGGAAAGGGGCCGTCGCGGCAGGGTTGGCAGGGATAGTGCTTTTAGGGGCCGGAGTGTTTTGGTTGAGGACCGGCAATAATTCGGAACCGAAGATAGAGGTTTTGAGTGCCTCATCCACAGAGACGGATAACTTACGTAATGAATCGGCAGTATTGGCAGTGGACGTAGGAGGGGCAGTAGTCCGCTCGGGTGTATACAGGCTGTGGGAAGGAGCACGGGTGGAGGAGGCGATTGCGTCCGCAGGAGGGATTACGACAGATGCGGATACAAATTGGATAGACATGAATCTTAATAGATCAGAAAAAATCAGAGACGGGATGAAAATATATATTCCCGCCAAAGGCGCGAAAAATGATCAATATTCAATATCCAATGTTCAATCAAATTCGGTGTCAAGCGGCAAAGTGGATATTAACAAGGCCAGTCAGGCACGGCTGGAGGAATTGCCGGGGGTAGGGCCGGTAACGGCGGGGAAAATTGTCAATAACCGGCCCTATACAGGCACAGAAAAATTACTGGAGAAAAAAATCGTCGGAGCGAAGGTATGGGAGCAAATAAAAGATCTGGTCGTAGCCTGGTGAGGTGGATCGGGTGGAGTGCTGCGTTATCAATACTGGCCGTAAGATACGGTTGGATGATAGCAAGCAAACCTCATATTACCGATGGTAACAGGGTAAGAATTACTTTGGTTGTCAAAGAGATACCGCGGCAGCAATGGGGGAAATCTGATTTGAGGCTGGATGATCTGGAAATAACACTGGCGGGAGGAAAAAACTTAGAATACGGCGATATTTTGACGGTACAAGGGGTTGTCCAAGGCAACACGCTGGAAGCGGAGAGTTGGAAGGTAGAAAAACACCAAGGGAGATATTTACTTAGAGACTGGAGACATAAAATGCAATCTTTGATCATGAGGTTTATTCCGGGAGATGAGGGAGCGCTGGCTTCGGGGATCGTGCTGGGAGGCTCAGAAGTCTTAAGCCGGCGGGGAGAAGAGGAATTCAAGCGTGCCGGTTTGACTCATGTAGTAGCAGCGTCCGGATACAACGTAGCGGTGGTGGCCGGATGGATTATGCCCGCCGCGACAGCATTATTGGGGGTAAACCGGGGTCGATGGCTGGCAATCCTGGGAATATGGACATACACAGGGCTGGCGGGAGGCGAAGCTGCGGTAGTGAGGGCTGCGGTAATGGGCACGGCAGTATTGGCAGGACAGAGCGCGGGAAGAAAAGCCTTCGCTGCGCGGACACTGGCTGTAGCAGTCTGGCTGATGCTGTTTTGGAATCCCGGGTGGATTAATGATATCGGATTTCAATTATCTCTAGCAGCCACCGCCGGGCTGATATGGACGGGCGGGTGGTTTACTGCTGAAACTTATCCGTCAAAAAAAGGATTAATTCCACTTCTGGCAGGGGATTTGAAGACCACAATGGCGGCGCAGATGCTGACGGTACCCTTGATTTTGCACTATTTCGGAGGTTTGAGTTGGGTTTCACCGCTGGTTAATACAGCAGTACTATGGACGGTGCCTATTTCCATGCAAATTGTGGGATTTGCCCTGGGAGTTGGCCTGTTTTGGAGAGACGGTGGAAGGTTGGTTGCGCTTTGTGCCTGGCCCTTTCTCAGGTGGATGACATGGTTTGTGGGGGAGGCCAGCAGCCGTAAATGGGTGATGTGGGAGTTGGGTAAGATAAGTTGGGGATGGGTAGCCGGTTACTATCTGGCGGTCTGGCTGGTTTTACGATACTTCAGAAGAAAAAATAATTAATTGAACACCCAAATTGATAAAAAGAGTCAATAAAACACTGATCCTGGCTGCAGCAGCCATATGGGCAGCAGTTTTTGTGCTCCCGGACAATAAACTCCATGTAGTGTTTTGCAATGTAGGTCAGGGAGACGCGATACTGATTACCCTCAAAACAACCCAAATACTTGTAGACGGGGGGCCCGGAACGGAAGTATCCGGATGTCTCTCCCGGCACATGCCTTTTTATGACCAAAGAATAGAAATGATGGTATTAACACATCCGGAAGCGGATCATATGTCAGGTTTGTCTTATGTATTAAAGAGATATAGTGTGTCTACCTTTGTAAGTGTAAGTGTAAGTGGGGAGGGAGTAGGATATGATGAGTTGAAGAAAAAATTGCAGGAGTCCGGGATTAGTCAGCAAGATGTGGAGGCAGGTGATAGGGTTCGCATGTCTGATTTGTACTTTGATATAGTTTGGCCGAGTAAAGAGTATCTGGCTGAAAACCTAAACGTGTTGGGAGCCGCTACCAATGGAGCGGGACTGAACACTTTTTCTCTGACAGGAATTCTTAAGTACGGTGATTTTGAGGTGATGCTGACGGGGGACGGGGATTCCCGGATACAGAGACAAGAACTAGCAAACGGTAATATCAGGGAGGTAGAAGTGCTTAAAGTACCGCATCATGCCGGTAAGGAGGCAGTGAGGGCAGACTGGCTGGATAGGGTTTCACCTGAACTGGCAGTAGTTTCCGTCGGGAAAAACAGCTACGGGCATCCGAGGGAGGAGGTAATCAGATTATTTAGCGATAGAGGTATAAAAATATTAAGAACAGACCTGGAAGGGGATATTGAGATTGTAAGCGATGGGATGAAGTGGGGGATTAAAAATTGACCTGATCTATTTTTGAGGCTGGACAGTCTTTATTCAGACTGCATTTTTGGCAGAGACCCTGGTCTGCCTGAATCACAATTATATGTTCACCGCCGCCGATAATACAAGCCGATAGTCTGTTTAACTCCCATGATTCATTCATGGTTAATGAGATGCCATAATTCGGGAGAATCTCGGCCAGAAGGACTTTCCAGTGCACTTTTGTTTGGATTTCTCCTGCTATTTCGGCAATACTGGGCATAAGGTGGCTATTATAATACAAGTATGAGGATCGGAATAGATGCCAGCAGGGCGTTTGAGGTTGAGAGGACAGGGACGGAGACGTATAGCTACCAAATGATCAGGCATATTTTACAGCTTCCGGAGGCAGGGAAACACGAGTGGTACCTTTATGTGAAATCCCAAGCACCAAGCACTAATAATCAAATAATCTTCAATAACCAAGCTCCAAATACCAAATTTATCCAAATACCACTGCCTTTTCTCTGGACCCAAACGGGATTGGCGGCCCGGACCTGGATCGACAAATTAGACTGCCTTTGGGTGCCGGCACACACTCTGCCACTATTACGCAAGCCCGATCTGAAGACGCTGGTAACCGTCCATGGGATTGAATACGAATGGCTGCCGGCATATGAAAGCAGGCTGCAGCGCTGGTATTTGCCCTGGAGTACGATTTATGCAGTCAAAACGGCCACAAAAGTTATAGCTGTATCCGATTTTACGAAGGGGCAGCTGGTGGAGCGGCTGGGAGCGGATCCGGCCAGGATACAGGTGGTGCATGAGGGGGTAAGCTTTCAAGCCTTAAATCCCAAGCACCAATATTCAATATTCAATAAATTCAAAATAATACCCGAAAAGTATCTGTTATTTATCGGGACCGTGCAGCCCAGGAAAAACCTGGCCCGACTGATCGAGGCGTTTTCCCGGATTCGTGACCACCGGGGGTTGAGGCTGGTGATTGCCGGGAAATTGGGGTGGCAGTATGAAGCAGTGTTGGCAGCTCCGGAAAAATTCGGGGTAAAAAACCGGGTGGTTTTTACGGGATATATTACCGATGAAGAGAAGGAAGTATTACTTAGAAATGCGTTAGTATATGTCCAGCCCAGTATTACCGAAGGCTTCGGCTTGCCGGTGCTGGAAGCATTCGCAGCCGGGGTACCGGTGATCAGTTCTAACGGAGGCGCGCTTAAGGAAATACTTAACTTTTCAGGTTTCTTGTTTGATCCATTTGAGACAGAAGGTATAAAAAAAAGTTTGGAATTAGTATTAGGAAATAAAAAGATAAGACGAGAACTGGTTGATCGGGGGAGGGAAAGACTGAAAGATTTCAGCTGGGTCCAGGCAGCCCGACAAACATTAAAATTATTTGAAACCCTGTAGTTAATTTTTATAACCCTGTAGTAATATCACTCTATAAGATATGACTTTTGTGGATAGACTGTGTATAACCATATCATATAGCTTCACCTAAATGAGAAGATAAATGTGCACACTATTATTTGCCATTTAATATTCATCATTAATCCTTTATCTTGTAGTATATTACTGTTTTGTGACATTCTTATGCTATGATTGTTACGGAAGGGTTATATAAATGAAAACCAGAAGGATAGCAAAATCATCCGAAGCTGGAACGGGTGTAAAGGGTCTTGAAACCGCCTCCTTTTGGAATTGGGAGGTGAGTAGCGCTCCATACAGGAGAGTGCTAAGTTTTTTGCTGGAGAATCTTAATGTAAGAGGCTTCACTAGGCCCTTTTTCTTGGTAACGGCTTACTCTGAAAATTGGCTGGAGGCGAGGAGTAACCCGGGTTTTGAAAGGGCTTTAAAAAAGGCCGATATGATCGTCCCTGACGGGGTAGTCTTGCTGGCAGGTATTGATTTCCTGAAAGAAAAGACAGGGAAATTCGTACCGGATTTTATCCGGGGAATGGAAGTGGGAAGAAGGGTAATTTCGGGAGTATACGCAAACAGAACCGTTCAAGGCGTGCGGCTGATGGAGGATCTGGTGAGATTGATGGGAGAAAATGGAGGACAGGTTTTTTTGCTGGGAGGATGGAATGGAGTAGCAAGAAGGTTGGCGGAGAAGTTAAAGGTTGAAAATGAAAAGTTGAAAGTTGAATGGGATCAGGGGTTTGTTGACATCAATAACCAATTGCCAATAACCACTGACCAAATAATAACCAAAATAAATGAATTTAAACCAGACATATTATTCGTGGCGTTCGGGAGAATTAAGCAGGAGATTTGGATCGCGCAAAATCTGGAGAAACTGAAGGCAAAGTTAGTGATCGGGGTTGGCAGCGCGTTTGACGAGCTTGCCGGTGAGGGGCCTTGGGCACAGCCGACACCTGAATGGGTATCGAGCCACGGCTTAAAATGGCTATGGAGAGTAACCAAGGATCCAAAACACCTTAAAAGAGCCTGGAAAGCTTTCCCGGTAACGGCCTGGAAGATATTCAGAAGCTGATCCGGGCGTGTTTGAGGGATCCAACACTGACGACTGACCCGTTTGGTACTTTTAAGTTATAGTTTGATACTGTTTCCTGATCCAATTTGACACCTTTTTGATCAATCAACCGGCGGGCATCCGAATTGGATTTGGCCAAACGGGATGTCACCAGAGCTTCCACTAAACTGGGCGGGGTATCGAATTTGACCTCCGGGATATCCGAAGGCAGTTGGCCATGCTGGACCGTGGATTCAAAATGTTTTTGGGCGGTATCCGCCGCTTCAGGGCTGTGAAGTTCGGTGACGATGCGGTGTGCGAGCAACTTTTTAAGCTCCATCGGATGGCCTTCTTTGGGAATCTGGTTTACAGGAAGACTGGTGGCAAGAAGAAAGTACTGGTCAATGAGATCGTCTTTAAGGGACATGACCTTGCCGTACAGGTCTTTGACCGGGTCATCCAGCCAGATGGCGTTTCCCCAGGACTTGCTCATTTTGCGGCCGTCGGTGCCTTCCAGAAAGACGTTGGAAAGGACAAAAGACTCTTTGCCCCGCAGATCTTTCTGTAATTTGCGGCCGGCCTGCATATTGAAGGTCTGGTCCGTGCCTCCGATCTGCAGGTCCGTATCCATGTACCAGGAGTCGTAGCCCTGCATCACCGGGTACAACACTTCGGGTAGGGAAACGGAGCCTCCGGCTTCAAGCCGTTTTTTTATAAGTTCCCGGGATATAAAATCGTTCAGGGAAAAATGACGCGTCAGACGGACCACTTCTTCGAAACTAAGCCTTTTTAACCATTCGCTGTTATGGACTACTTTGACTCGGGAGAAATCCACTACCTTTTCTGCCTGTCTTTTGTAGTCCCGGAAATTGGCTTCGATCTGCTCGTAAGTCAGGACGGGGCGCTGCCCTTCCTTATCCGACGTATCTCCGATAAGAGCAGTGAAATCGCCGATTAAGAAGGTGACATTGTGGCCCATTTCCACCAACAGTTGCAGTTTGCGCAGAGGAACGGCGTTGCCGATATGCACCCTGGTGGCTGTGGGATCGATGCCGTTGTATACGTTGAGGGTTTTGCCTGAGCGCAGAAGCTTTTCCAATTCAGCCTTGCCGGGGATGATATTTGCCACCCCGCGGGATAGAAGATCATCTATCTGGTCCATGAGTTGATTATATATAATATGCAGGCTTCAGAGAAGGAAAGTGAGGACAGAGCGGTCCGGGGGCATGCAGGCAGGGTACGTTCAGTTGTCATGAGCGTACCAGGGCGGACCGGGTTCGGGCAAAGCGGTGTTTGGATGTCTATAGTACGGGTTTACATAACATTATGTCAATAATTAAACGTATATTGTCAATTTTTTCAGCGATATTGAGTACGCTGGTGAAAAATTGTGGAGCGTTTGGCTCGATGATACAATGAGAAGCATGAAGTATTCCAAAATGTTTCCGGGGACGCAAAAGAACGCTCCCAAAGACGCAATTGCAGTCAACCATAAACTGCTGGTCAGGGCAGGCTATATTGACCAATTGATGGCCGGATCATGGACGCTTCTGCCTCTGGGCATGAAAGTGGTCGCCAAAATCAGCGATATCATCCGCAGGGAAATGAACGCGGTGGGAAGTCTGGAAATTGCCCAGCCTCTAATGCATCCCAAGGAAATCTGGAACGAGACAGGCAGGTGGGAAAAGGCGGCCGAAGTAATGTACCAGCTCAAAGACTCGCGAAAGCGGGAATTTGCCCTGTCTTTTACCCATGAAGAAATAATTATGGACCTGGTGCGGAAATTTGCGCCTTCCTACAAAGACCTGCCGCTTTCCCTATATCAGTTTACGACCAAGTTCAGAAACGAAACCCGGCCCCAGGGAGGGATACTGCGGGGGAGGGAATTCATGATGAAGGACGCCTACAGCCTGCATACCAGCGAAGCGGATTTGATGGCTTTTTATGAGATCATGAAGCAGGCGTACCTGAAGATTTTTGAAAGGGTCGGCCTGGAAGTAAAAGTTACGGAGGCTTCGGGAGGCGTGTTTACCGAAAACCGGACGCATGAATTCCAAGCCGTGGCAGAAGCCGGGGAGGACACCATATATTTTTGCGAAAAATGCAATTGGGCAGAAAATAAAGAAATTTTTCGGGTAGGAGAGGCAGTAAATAAATGTCCGAAATGCGGGGAAGGAAAAATACTGGACGCAAGGGCGATTGAGGTGGGTAATATTTTTCCCTTGGGGAAAGGTTATGCCGAGAAAATGAATGCTTTTTATACGGATAAGGATGGAAGTAAAAAACCCATGTGGTTTGGCAGTTATGGGATAGGCACATCCAGGTTGATGGGGGCAGTCGTGGAGGTATTCCATGACGCGAAGGGAATCAAATGGCCGGAGGCGGTGGCGCCGTTTCAAATCTACCTGGTAAGTTTGGGAGCAGGGGATCCGGAGATGCGAAAAGCAGGAGAAATATATAGTCTGTTACAAAAAGAGGGGATAGAAGTATTGTGGGATGAGACGGACCGGGGAGCGGGGGAGAAGTTCGCGGACGCGGATTTGATTGGAATTCCGGTTCGGCTGGTGGTCTCGCCGAAAACCGGGGACAAAATAGAGTGGAAGAGGAGGGAAAGCGACAAAGCTGAGCTGATCGATGCCACGGAAGCGATAATGAGATTGAATAATTATAAATAAAGTCCTATAATGCTAGATTATGGTAATTTCGTTAGTCGGTAATGCAGTTCCCATGAATGAGGCAAATAGAATTTGTAGTAAATGTTTGCAGACATATACTTCTTGGGAACCAGGGAAACCGGATAAATGCCCCAATTGCCAGTCACCAGTACGTGAGGGTGCGGTCAAGGGCGAGAAAGCAGGAGGAAGTCTTGTAGACCGGAATCCGGGTAGGAAAAAGTAAAGCGTGGGGTAGCAGGCCGGGGAACGTCTAAGTTATAATGATCCAAATGGGCAAGATTAAGTCAGATTTGATGTTGCCGGCGGGGACAAAAGTACCGGATCATGTAGTATTGATCCCTGACGGTGACAGAAGATGGGCGAGGGCGCAAGGTCTATCCGCGTCTGAAGGACATAGAGCCGGAATAGAAAACATGATAGTACTGGCCAGAACCTGCAGAGACTGGGGCATACATACTGTATCGGCATGGGGATTATCTACCGAAAACTGGCTGGACAGACCAAAAGATGAGGTTAATTTCCTGATGAAGGGGGTAGTAGCGGCGATGGATAAATATGTGGTGGATATGATGGAGGAGGGAGTAAGGTTCGTGCATTTGGGTAAAAAAGACAGGCTGCCGGAATTTGTATTAAATAAGATTTCCCAGGTGGAAGAACAAACCAGAAAAAATAATAAACATATCTTTAATGTTGGGCTGGATTACAACGGACCGGATGAAATTATGAGGGCGTTTAAAAAAATGCTGGCAGATAACGTGCAGGCTGAAGAAGTAGATAGGAAAAAGGTTGAGGCGTATCTGGATACATCGGACCAGCCATACCCTTATGTTGATTTATTTATCCGGACATCCGGAGAACAGAGAACCAGCGGTTTTATGATGTGGCAGTGCGACTATGCTGAGTTTTATTGGGAAGTGGATCACTTCCCGGCTTTCGGACCGGCAAAGTTGAAAGAGGCGGTATTGGATTATTCCAGGCGCCGGAGGAGATTCGGGGGAAATGACGCGATGGAGCATTTTGCGTTTGATCCAAAGGTAATGGCGAGATTGGAATTGGGGTGGAGGAGGGAGTTGGCTGAAGGAGACAACAACAAGCTGTTAAGCGATATGGCGATGGAATATATAAAAGAGCAATACGGATTATCAAAAGAACTGGCTAAAACAGCCGGAATGAGCATGGCCAAGGCTTTAAGGCACGGTAAGCAGGAAGAATGGGAGAGTGCCAAAGAGGCTTTAAAAGGTCTATATGAAGTCGTAAAGAAGAATGTGGGACTGGCGCTGGAGCCGGAAATCGTTGCCAGTATTGAGGTGGGGTCATGGCGAGACCAGCCAAACGAAGAAGACATGAGGCATTTATTGGCTGAGAAGTTCCGGTTTTCCAATTTCCAAGCCGCTAAATCAGCCCGCCTGGCTTATCTGGCTGCTGTGGAACGGGGGAGGAAAGACTGGCAGAAGGCACAGTGGTATACAGAGAAGTATTATGAGGCGCTGAAAGATAGAGTGGCTTAGTAATTTTCAATTAACAATTTTCAATGATTAATCCGAACCTGGGACAGAAGGCGAAGAAGACACTGCAGGAGTTTGTGCCGGTGATCGACGAACGGATAGCCCGATATTTTGATAAAGAACTGGGGGCGGAATTCGGCTTTAATGCCAGGCAAAAACAGATGGTCAGGCAGGCGCTTCTGCACGGGAAGGAATATATTCTGAGGCCGACGAAAAGACTGAGGGCGTCTTTTGTGAATTATGGATACATGTTGGGAAATGATAATGTAACCGCGGAAGTATGGCAGGCGGCAGTAGGAATAGAATTGGTGCACGCGGCACTACTTATGCATGATGACTTTATGGATTTGGATGATGCCAGGAGAAGGGGTCCGGCGACGCATAAATTTTATGAAAAGAAGTTTGGCGGTCAGGTGCATTTGGGAGAGGCGATGGCGGTGACGGTTGGAGATGCCTTGCTGTGCCTGGGTTTTGAGTTAATACAAAGTACCGGCAATTCGAATGTCATGAGGCAGGTGTTGAGAGGGATAGCCAATACCGCCTGGGGCCAGGGGTATGACATTACACTAGAGGCTTTCGGAAACTGGACTGAAGAGGATGTAATTGTATTACACCAGGCCAAGACTGCCATTTATACCTATGAGAACCCATTGTGTACAGGGGCACTTATGGCTGGTCTGCCTGAGCCTGTCTATCCGATATTACACGATTATTCAATGGATGGAGGTGTAGCTTTCCAGCTACAGGACGACATTCTTGGTGTATTCGGCGATCCGGAGAAGACGGGCAAATCGGCAGATTCGGATTTGAAACAAGGCAAATGCACTTTGCTGGTACTCAAGGTACTTCAGGACGGGACCAAAGGGCAGATTACATCTTTGAGGAAAGCCTGGGGAAACAGGGGGGCAACAAGGGAGGAATTGGATAAGGCAAAGGCAGCAATCATAGACAGTGGCAGTTACGAATACTCTAAGCAATTGGCAAAGAAGTTTGCCAGCAAAGCGGCTAAACGAGTGTCAGAATTAAGATCATTACACCTTAAAGCCGGGGCCATTGACTATATTCAGGGGGTAGCGGAGTACATGATTGAAAGAGAGGTTTAGTTTGAAGCATATGAGATTGATTAAGTCGAAGGAATATACTAAATTAGAAATATGAAGTGTCCGGATTGCGGCCAGGTTTTGAACCAAGTGGAAGTAGAGGAGCTGGACAAATCTTTCCGGTGCGATAATTGCGGCGGTTTTTGGATGCAGGGGTGGGTGATCAACAGGGTGTCTACGGGACAAATGAAAACTTTGGAAAAAAATAGCAATTCCGTAACAACTCCTGCAGTCCGAAAATGTCCGGTGGACGGTACTGAGATGAGTAAACCGCGGGAGGGGGAAAGTTTCCCGGCTCAATTGGGGCTGGTGAAGTGCCCGCAGTGCAATATGTGGTGGGTACCGGGAAACGATTTGTTTGAATTGGCCCAGGCTTATAAAGCCAAGAAAGATTACCAAATGTTTTGGAATAAACCGGCAGAATGGACTGCCTGGGCAATGCCGGTGGTGACAGTCCTGCTATTGACCCTGGGCGTCGCAGGGGGGGTGTATATGGTGCGTTACCGGCAACAGGCGATCATCACAGCCGACAGCGGAATAATTAGTTTTGCAGCCGTGTACACGGGACAGGGACAAGCTACAGTCAGCTTCAAGTCGCAACAAGAAGTAAAGTTTATTGAATACCGACAGGAGAATGCAGTGGAGTGGTTGCCGGCCCCGGTGATCCTGACCGGAAAGCTGTATATCACGCGCTTAAGCGGTCTTACAGAAGGCGGGAGTTATGAAATCAGAATAGGGGATAAGATCTTCAGACTACTTACCGTAGTTGCTCAGCCAAATTAAGTAATCGGCGCCGTTGACTGTACCATCACCATTGAAATCACCGTTGGCGGTACCTGATACGTTTTGGCCGTATCGGGAAAGCCAGATGAGGTAATCGGCACCGTTGACTTGGCCGTCCCCGTTGGCGTCGCCTGGTTTGGATGTGGATGGGGTGGGGGTTTTTGTCGGGGTTTTGGTGGGAGTTTTGGTGGGTGAAATGGGTGGAGTGGGTGTCTTGGTAGGAGTTTTGGTCGGGGTCTTGGTTGGAGTAAGAGTGGGTCCGGAGGTGACGGAGAGGGCGATGGGTTCGATGAACTTTTCGATGGAATTGAACGGGTCGTTGTCCGGGGCCGCCGGAAAACTTTGGCCGAGACGGGAAGCGACGATATCCAGGCTGGGTATGACAATGGTCAGGCTTTCGTACAAACCCCAGGACCAATAGGCATCAGCGGGGACGTTGGGCATAGCCTTGTCGGCGTTGTTCCACCACAGGAAACCATAGTGCTTGGAGGCGTTGGTATAGCCGGCTCTATTGGCGTATATGGGGACACCGCCTGCCTGGTTGACCTGTGCGGCATCAACAAAAGTTGAGGGGATGATCTGGGTATTATTCCATTTGCCTTGGCGAAGATACAAATAGCCCAACCTGGCAAGGCTATTGACAGTGGTGGAGATACCGGATCCGAATTCGCGATTTTTTATTCCTTGGATCAAGTCAGAGCGGTAATTGTTTGATCTCCAGCTTAATTCGGTAGTGGGAATGCCGATGGGGGTAAACACCCGGTCTCGCATGAGGATGAGCAGATCTTGTTGGTAGGTGAGGGTGATACATTCAGCCAGCCAGTTGGGGCCGCCGTCGCTGTATGACCATTGGGTGCCGGGTGCAAAGAGGAGCGCCGTGTAGCCTCCACTCTTATCAAATCCCGCTCTTTGGGTGGCCAGGTGTGAGAGGGTGATGTTGGGGAGCCAGCCGGTGGCTTTGTTTGAGTCGGGGGGGACGCCCAGTGAAGGTTGGCAGGATTGGCCTTTTGTCTGAAGAGTAAGTTTGCCGTCCTGAATGGCCAGTCCCAACGCGGTTGCCCCGAATGATTTGGTGGAGGACTTGATGTCATATTTCTGGGACAAAGTTCCCCAAGACATGACCAGCTTTCCACCCCGGGTGATCATCCCTGCTCCGCCGTAGGATAGAGCATAGTTTTTGGCTTGATTAAGTTTGGTGGCGTCCATGCCCATTTCGGAGGGGGTGGCGGTAACCCAGGAGGTGCCAGGATAGATGTAGGTCTGGGCAGAGACGGGATGGGAATACAAGAGTAAAAGAGTACAAGAATACAGGAATATGAGAAGTTTAGAGGCCATAGTTGCTCAGCCATATTATATAATCGGCGCCGTCGACCGTGCCGTTGTTGTTGAAGTCTCCATTAGCCGGACCGGACACACTTTGACCGTAGTGGCTGATCCAGATGAGGTA
>Ga0155733_124_pt1 | contig 13341 bp, 10 predicted proteins | sample RifCSPlowO2_01_FD_107387 | JGI IMG/M metagenome (GOLD analysis project Ga0155733, IMG submission 107387) | Candidatus Amesbacteria bacterium RIFCSPLOWO2_01_FULL_47_33
TACCTCTCTGGACTGCTCGGCCGGTACCGGGGATTGCAAGATCAGCTATTATGATGCGTCAAACGGCGACCTTTTCTTTGCCGACTGCGGGAATGCCGGCTGCACTTCCGGCAGTACGGCTTCTCCGGATAATGGATTATATGGAGGCTGGAAAGACAGTTCCGGCGGCCGCATCGGCCGTGTTGGTGACAATTACTTTGACGGTACCATGGACGAAGTGCGCTTTTACAACCGCGCTCTCTCCCCCGCTGAAATTCAGGCCTTGTACAACTGGGCTCCCGGTCCGGTCGCGTATTGGAAAATGGATGAAGGAAGTGGTACGGTTATAAATGACGTCTCGGGCAACGGCAATACAGGTACTCTAACCAACTCCCCTTCCTGGGGTGAAGGTAAATTTGGCAACGGAGTTCAGTTTGACGGTACGAACGACTTCATCACCACCCCCGATTCCGCCTCCCTCTCGCCTACCTCCGGTCTGACGATCTCCGGCTGGGTAAAAATGGGTTCAAGCGGCTTTTCCGGCTCCTCCGATTACAACCAGGGGATAGTGGACAAAGGCGACTACCAGTTTTATCTTGACAAGTCGGACGGCAAAGCCCGTTGGGTGGTCAATGATGCCGCCGCCAAGGCCTTTTCCGCTCTAAATGCGGGGTTGGATAGCACTGTCTACTCTCTGGCCGTTTACAACGGCTCCCTGTATGCCGGGGGGGGCTTCACTGCCGTCGGCGCCGGCGGTACTGCCTGCACCGGCTGCAACCGCGTGGCCCGCTGGACCGGCACCGCCTGGACCAATCTGGATGCGGGGTTGGGTAACACTGTCTACTCTCTGGCCGTCTACAACGGCTCCCTGCATGCCGGGGGGTTCTTCGTTTCCGACTGCACCGACTGCAATTACGTGGCCAAATGGAGCACATCAGCCAACACCGCTGTTTCCTCCGCCACTTCTTCTTGGACCGCCAATACCTGGTACCATATTACAGCTACATACGAATCTTCCGGAATGAAGCTTTATGTCAATGGTCAACCTGAAGGTTCGGCCACTTCCGTCCCCACATCCATCACTGCGCAGACCCTGGCATTGCTGATGGGTAAAACTTACGGCTCGCAATGGGGAGGGTACTCAGCCGGTTCCGGCGAGCAATTTTCAGGAAGTCTAGACAATATTGTTGTCTACAACTACGCCCGCACACCAGGCCAAGTTATAGAGGACATGAACGCCGGGCATCCCGCCCCCGGCTCCCCTGTCGGCTCCGCCGCATCTTATTGGAAATTCGATGAAGGTTACAATACTACCGCAAACGACTCTTCCACAAATAAAAACGACCTCACTTTATCCTCCACCGGCTGGACAAACGACGGAAAGTGGGGTAAAGCCTGGGACGGCAACGGCACAAAGTACCTCTCCCGCACCAACGATAACGATTACGACGTTGGCACAGCCGATTTCTCATGGTCCTTCTGGTTCAAGTCGGACAACTCCGGGGGTTCAGGCACACAATATATTATCAACCGCGCCAGCGCTTCTATCGCCGGCTTCGCAGTGTATGGAAATTCTACGGGCAATATCATCTTTGCCGTAGACGACGACACAACCTGGGACCCCGATGCTTCCGTAGCTTCAACTTCAAACCTGTATGACCAGTCCTGGCATCACATTACGGCTGTAAAAAACGGCACCACGAGTATCAGCATATATGTCGACGGCCGTTTAAGTGCAACTTCCACGACCTCAATTCCTTCAGGTTCCCTGTCAAACGACTTGACGCTGTATCTGGCAGACCGCGACGGCACGGACAACGGAGATGAATTCATTGGCAATCTGGACGAAGTCAAATTTTTCGCTTCCGCCCTCACTTCCGACCAGCTAAAAATGGAGTTTAACCAGGGTAAAGCCGCCGTCATGGGCGCCACTTCCACCAGTGAAACAGGAGCCGCCACCTGGTCCTCCGCCAACGAATACTGTCCCCCCGGCCAGGGCACTGCCTGCACTCCTCCTGATGCACATTTCAAACTGGACGAAAACACAGGTACTACAAGCGTCTACGACACCGCCGGGGGTCTAGCCGGTACCATGAACACGATAGCCGAAACCGCCTGGATACCAGGAAGATTAGGCAGTGCCATAAAATTCGATGGAATAAATGACAATGTCTACGAGGATTTATACACCAGTAATCCTAACGCCTTTTCTGTTGCCTTCTGGGTCAATCCAAATACGGCTAGTACTGGCATGTTCAATCTGGGTCAGGTCGGTAGACTTAGGATCGCTTTTTCTAGTAGTCGTACAATACAGGTAATACAGACGTATAATACTCCTGCCTCTACCGGAATATGGGAGACAACCGCAACTTTAGCTTTTGGAAATTGGTATCACATCGGAGCTACTTTAGACCGAAGCAGTGCTTTAAATGATCCTGTTATTTACATAAACGGTCAGCGGGCTGATATGACTGAAACCGCTACTCCTGATCCTGCCAGTATCCCTTATGTAAGTTCGGAGATTTCTTTCGGAGCCAGAAGGACCGGGGCTACGACTTTCGCGGGTTTTTTTAACGGGATAATGGATGATATTTTATTGTACGACTACATTCGCACCCCCACCCAAATGGCCTGGGACTACAATCGCGGCAAACCGTTTGCCTGGTGGAAAATGGATGAAGGTTCGGGTACCACTCTCTATGACTCCAGCTCAAACGGAAATAATAGTACAACCTGGACAGGAGATATGAGTTATACAACCGGCAAATTCAATTCGGGGGTTAATTTTGACGGAACCGATGATGTTGTTCGTATCAACCCTGTATTATCTTATCTTGACAATATTGGAGCGTCAACTGACTCATATACGGTCTCTGCATGGTTTAAAACAACAACAGACTATTCGACGGCAGCCACAATTATTAGTAAGAATGATGGCTCAGGCGCTGAAGTGCCTTACGGGCTTTACATGACGGCTTCTGAAAATGTATGTTTTTATATTTCAGATACTGATTTTAATGGTGCAGACACCTGCAATTCTACAGCGTTAAACGACGGAAAATGGCATCATGCCGCAGGTATTAGGAATACCTCGGATGATAAAGCATATCTTTATATAGATGGTATTTTAGTAAATTCTGCAACAGATAATTCAACAGCCACTCTTTCCAATACCGATGATATTTCGATTGGTAATTCAGGCACATCTTATGTTACACAAGATTTCAACGGCCAGATTGACGAGGTCAAGATCTTCAACTACCCCCTCACCCCACAGCAGATAAAACTTGATTACAACCAAGGAGCTATCCGCTTCGGCCCTGCAACAGGATCGCCCTAAACAAATTCAAAGTTAAAAGTTGCAGTTGCACCAATAATTCCCGATTGTTCACTTTAGAAACTGTAACAATAACTTTTATTACTTTACGCGGTCTTTGGCGTCATCCCCAGAAGCCACAGCACTGCTTCTTTTTTATAGCGCCTGTCTCCCCGCGAGTTGATGCGGATAGGCACCAGTTTGCCCCTCTTGCCCCAGCGTTTGATCGTCAGTGTGGACACCCGCAGTACCTCTGCTACTTCACGTACGGTCAGCAAATCCGGAAGCGAATCCAGGTTTAAAGTGGCCATTGTGTCAATACGTGTCTAACAATATCAAAGTATCATTTAGGGGCACACGTGTCAATACCGTTTATTGTGCAGTAAACCAATAGTCCTGGCCGTTTATTTTGACTGCATATACTTGTCCTTCTTCTATTCCCGAAATCCGGGCGGAATACTTTCCTTCTGTTTCCGCTGCCGGCACATACCGCCAGGTTTTTTCATCCGGTTTCTGATATAGAATGACATGCACCTTTCTGCCGGACACGAAATTTATCTCCGCCTCCCCATCCAGGTAGCTGGCGGAAAATTCCGTAACCCCGCTCCCGGCCAGGATTTGTGCCGTTTGTTTCTCCCGCACCAGCATTACTCCGGCCACAGCGCCTGCCGTCAGGATAATCACCATCACCATCGGCAGGATAATTTCACCCAGGTCCGTATCTTTGCCCCACAGCCTGAAATAATTAAGTTTAGCCTCCACTGCCGGCTTGTAATCAATAAAGCCGTCCCCCGGAAACCACCATTTACCGCAACGGATGCAGTGCATGACAGCCAGGTTTTGCGGTACACTCTCTCCTCTGTATCGCGTCAGCATTGTCCCGTCCAAAGGACACACGCCTTTCCCTCCCTTTAGCCAAACCGGATCTACACTTAACCTCCGCAGGTGAATCAAATCTCTTGAAGTCAGAAAGTTTGCCGTCCGGCTGTCTGTCCAAAAACCTCCGCACCGGAAGCACCTGTGGACGATATTCCCCTTGATCATCATATCCGAAAGTCTGTTTGAGCAATCTGGACATTTCATATTTTTGCGATTTTATTCTATTGTAAATAGAAAAATATTACCTTACTATTAACCATAGTAATACTATATGAACCCCCGGCGCTACTTTTGTTGCATATTTCTCCTGTTATTTTCCTCAGTATTAGCCGTTCCTGATTTGATTCACGCCCAGATTCTTCCTTCCGTAACGTCCACCAAGACTCCTACCAAAACCCCCACTCGTACTCCCACCCCTTCTCTGACCCGTACGCCTACGCCCACCCGTACCCCTACTCCCACTCCCTCCCTCACCCGCACTCCCACCCCTTCCAAAACTCCTACGCCGCTCCCCTTACCTTCCAAAACCCCCACCCCTACTCCCACCCCTGTCATCTTGGTATCCCCCACACATACTCCCACTCCCACCCCCGCCGTACCTGGTGACGCCAATGGCGACGGCCACGTAAACGGTCTGGATTACCTGATTTGGCTGACATATTACGGCCAAACCATTTCCGGTCCGGAATACGGCGACTTCAACAACAATGGCGCTGTAAATGGGGCCGATTATTTAATATGGTTAAGTAATTATGGCATATAAACTTCCGGTCATCTTGTTTTCTCTGATTCTAGTATTCCTGTCCTCTTTTCCCGTTACCGCTCAGGCACCTCAATCACCTTCATATCCGGCAGGCAGTTTGTCAGTTAATTTCACAGGCAATAAAAAATTCGACGCTTCAGGATCGGATAACTGGCCGATCACTTGGGCAGCCGACGACAATCAATACACTACTTTCGGGGATGGCGGCGGCTTTGACGAGAGCGCCACTGTCAGCTTCGGGGTCGCCCGGATATCCGGCAATAAAGATACCTATACCAAGACTGATATTTACGAATCTCCGATCGGTTTCACCGGAAAAATCTATGGCATTTTGGCTGCAAACAACCAACTCTACTTTCTCAAGTGCGGCGACGGCTCGGAATTATCAAATTTTAAATACATCAAACTCTATAAGGCTGCAATTCCTGTCAACGATCAACTCGAATTGATAGATACCGGAGTGCAGTTTAATCCGCCCGTAGAAAACTTTTTCTGTCCTTCTTTTTTGCAATATGGGAAGGATTACGCCGGAGCCCCGGATAATTATGTGTATATTTATGCTCCGGAAATTTCCCTGCAGGTGTGGAATGTCCAGATTCCCGGAAAAATAAGTCTCCTGCGAGTACCCAAAGATCAGATCGAAACCAAGTCAAGTTACGAGTACTTCGCCGGGATGAATAGCGGCACTCCGATGTGGACAAATGATGTCAGCCTCAGACAGCCGGTGTTTTCGTTCGACAGTTCCTGCCCATCCTGCTCTGACAGCGGTATTATGAGAACCAGTGTAAGTTACAACCCCTTTATTAATCGTTATCTGTTGATTACCCAGCAGGTAGACAGATACCAAGCTAATAATGGTCATATCGGTATATACGATGCACCTACTCCCTGGGGACCATGGACTACTACCCTATATAAAAATGCATGGGATATTTCTCTTAACGGCATGATGAGTTCCAAAGTTGTGAGAACTGTCTATTGGAATTTTTCCAACAAATGGGCCAACGGAAATAATTTTGTCCTGGTCTACACCGACAGGGATAATTGGTCGACTATCGAAGGTAATTTTACGGACCTGACGCCTTCTTCCACTCCGCCGCCCTCACCTACTCCCACTCCTACCCCTCTCCCGGGAGATATAAACCTGGATGGCTCTGTAAACCAGGATGATTACACAATGTTAAGCAATTCCTACACCACAGCGGATCCGGGTGCGGATATTAATGCCGACGGCATCGTCAATCTGCTGGATCTCACCTTGTTAAGTAATAATTTCACCAATATCCTGCCATGAAACTCATGCCGCCATTAAATGACAAACGCCACCTCATGAGAGTCTTGATCATGTCCTTAATTCTGTTTGGAGAGATATTATGGCTAAAATTTCTTATCTCGCCGGTGACCTCCACCAAAGCACAGACTGAACCGGGTACAACTACTCCTACTGCGGTACTTACACTCAATCCGGGTATTCAGACGCTGGAAATCAGTCAAACAGCAGAGGTAGCTGCTACTCTCACTCCAAACGGTCAAAGCATTTATGGGCTTGAAGCCGTCATACCCTACAACCCGGATATTGTGGATGTGTTGGATATCCGTCCGGGCCCGTTTTTCACCAATCATCTAGCAGTGGTCGGTGCTCCCCTGGAAGCGTTCAAGCGTATCGAAAACGGCAGGATACACTACAGCGTAGCTTTCCCTCTGGGAAGTAAATTCGGATCCCCGGATACGGAAATAGCCATGATAATTACAGTTTCAGCCAAATCCCCCGGATGCTCACCTTTCGCTTTTGACTCACCTCTTACGCTTGTGGCCAATACTTCTGCCGAAAACGTTCTGCTTCAGACGGAAGGATCTTTTGTAGAAACCAGTCCCGGCGCCTGTGCTCCCACTTCTACTCCCGTTCCATCAGAGACACCCACCCCGCTTCCTACTCCGACCGATTCACCCGCTCCGGAGCCTACCCCCACTCCCGTCATCGATACCAATTCCCCAGGTATTACCATTACTTACCCGGTCTTACGGAGTAAGGTGGCGGTCAATAGTTTGGTAATTATCCAGGCATCGGCTACGGACAATATTGGGGTAGGAATGGTTGATTTCTCTGTCACCGCCAAGGGGTCCAGTTTCACCTGTACCGACGACACTGCTCCCTATACATGCAACTGGCCTGTACCTGCCGACACCAAGGTACCTTATACTATCAAAGCAATAGCCTATGACCTGGCCGGCAACAGCGCCGCTTCACAAATAAAAGTCACCTCTGAGTAACTGCTTATTTATCTTTCATGGTACAGTAGAATAGCATGGTTTCCGGTCCGACTAAGCAAGTCTTTTTTGCACTGATACTTTTATGCTCACCTGCGCTGATATCTGCTGTCTCCCCCCCCGCCAGCACCTATATGACTATTTCCAAAGGTTCGGTGATCCAAACCATGCTCTCCGGCAACGATATTTGGGTCAACTCATGGGGTGCGGACGGAAATATTTATACCGCTTATGGTGATGGAAAAGGCTTTTCTTCTCCAATCAAACTTAGCCAGGGCTTGGCCAAGCTGTTGGGCAGTCCTCCTTCAACCATCACCGGCGCTGACATCAGAACCTCTTCCTTCGAAGAAACCGGCGATGGGGCTACCGGCAAAAAAGCTTCCGGCATGCTCATGGTGGACGGCACGCTGTATGTCTGGGTCAGGAATGCCAATAATAATGGCCAGCAGTGCCAGCTTACTTGGGCAAACAGCCCTTATACCAGTTGGACTTGGTCATCTTGGAAATTTACCGAATACGGCTACTGCTCTTTCGCCAACTACGGCCAAAACTATGCCGGCGCCGGCGATAACTACGTTTACGCTTTCTTTTCCAACCATCCCAGTGCGTACACCTCTACCGACCAGATAATGCTGGCCCGGGTGGACAAAACTCAAATCAAGACTCAATCTGCATACCAATTTTTCAGCGGATCGTCTTCCGCCCCTGCTTGGGGAGGTACTACCCGCCAGCCGGTACTTACTCATACTGGCGGGGTTAATCGCCAGGATGTAACTTACGACGCCGCAGTCAACCGCTACCTGATGACGATGCGCTCCCGCTCAAATACCAATCACTTCAGCATCTACGAAGCACCAAATCCCTGGGGACCTTGGTCGACAGCCTTTTATGAGCCAAACGCCGGGACCGGCAACTTGGGATGGGGCGAATCCCAGCATATTCCTTCCAAATGGCTCCAGCCGTTATCCGCCAATAAACAGGATTTCTACCTCATCCACTCCGGCAATGACCAGTTTAACCTCCAGAAAATGACTATCACCCTCGGCAGCACGCCGGCAAATACTCCCACCAAAACACCTACCCCGATTAAATCGCCGACTAAGACACCAACTCCGATCAAATCCCCAACCAAAACCCCCACCCCCATCAAATCACCTACCAAAACACCGACTCCCGGTACTTCCAAGCCCGGAGATGCCAATGGGGACAATTTGGTCAACGGCCTGGATTACCTCATCTGGCTCTCCCATTACGGCGAGTTCGTTTCCGGTCCCGCCAACGGGGACTTTAATAATTCCGGCAAAGTAGACGGCGCCGACTACCTGATATGGCTGAGCAACTATGGCCTCTAAAATCTTGATTTTCCTCTATTCATTTATTCTTGTATTCCTGTTTTCATATCCCGTTTCCGCCCAAACTACCCGTACTCCTCCATATCCTTATGGCAATTATTCCGTGACCATCTCCGGCAACAAGCAGACTGCCGCCTCCGGCTCAGACAACTGGCCGATCACCTGGGCAGTGGGAGACAAACAATACAGTTCCTGGGGAGACGGCGGAGGTTTTGGTTCCGGTTACTACGACATCGGGGTAGCGGAAATCACCGGCCGCAAAGCCGGTACCAATCTCTGGTTCAACAATGTTTACGGTAAGTCCTACGGCATCTTGGGGGTCAACGGCATACTCTGGATGTGGCAGTGCGGCGAGGGCTCGGACGCAGGAGCCTTTAAATACCAGCGGTTGCTGCGTACCACGGGTACCGGTGCCCTAGGTTCCAACTGGACCGCCGCCAATGTGACTTTCGACTCTTCCAACAACGGCAACTTTTTCTGTCCCACTTTTTTGCAATTCGGCATGGATTATTCAGGTGCCCGGGACAGTTACGTCTATACTTATGCCCCCATCAATAAGAGCGGTTCGTGGAACGTCCAGACTCCGGGCGAAATAGTGCTTTTCAAAATAGACAAGTCAAAACTTACTTCATCCTCTAGTCCCCAGGTCAGTGATTTTCAATTTTTTACGGGTCTCTCCGGTGGCCTGCCTTCCTGGGGTACAGCTGCTAATAAAAAGCCCGTATTTTCGGATTCTGCCAACGGTGTTATGCGCACCAGCGTTTCCTACAACTCCTCCCTCAAACGCTACTTTCTCATTACTCAGCAAGTCACCCGGTCAGCGCCGGGGGGTTATATCGGCATTTACGACGCCCCGGAGCCCTGGGGGCCTTGGACTACCGTCCTTTTCAAAAATGCCTGGGATTCGTCCCTTAATGGCCTCATGAACCCGGATGCGATTAAAACCGTGTTTTTCAATTTTTCCAACAAGTGGGCATCGGGCAATAACTTTGTCATGGTATATACCGACCGCGATAACTGGGCTTCCATCGAAGGCTATTTCAATACCGGTCCCGTAATCGCAACTCCCACCAAAACACCTACCCCGATTAAATCGCCGACTAAGACACCAACTCCGATCAAATCCCCAACCAAAACCCCCACCCCCATCAAATCACCTACCAAAACACCGACTCCCGGTACTTCCAAGCCCGGAGATGCCAATGGGGACAATTTGGTCAACGGCCTGGATTACCTCATCTGGCTCTCCCATTACGGCGAGTTCGTTTCCGGTCCCGCCAACGGGGACTTTAATAATTCCGGCAAAGTAGACGGCGCCGACTACCTGATATGGCTGAGCAATTATGGAAAATAAGAAACTTTCCGCCTCCTTAATAATATTTTTCTTAGGCCTGGCCGGTTTTTTAACTGCCCGGACGCTTCCGACAAAAAACTCCGGCATCCCGGTCAGACATATCAGCCCCCGTTATGGTTTTTCCCTAATTATCCCGCCTGGCTGGGATATCTCCGATCGTGAATCGCTGATTACGGCAGGCAGTGAAACCGGAGATGTCCTGCTTTCCCTGTACTCCCCGGGAAGTATCAAAGACGAATACGGCATGCAGGTAGACCGGGAGGGACGCACAGTTATTGACGGGGCAGTCGTTTATATCAGAGTCATTAATCCTGCTTCCCCAACTGTCAATAAAGACCCCTTATATTATTTCAAAGACGCTCAATCCATAACAAAGAAGATCACCGGAAACGGTATGGTTTATGTAATTGATGCTTTCTGGGATTCATCCGGCCAAGTAAATCTGGGTCCCCTCGAGCAGATCCTCGCCTCATTCAGATTGCCCTCTCACTCTTAAGTTGGGTATACTGAATTCAAAATGCGAAAGCTGTTTTTGGGCATCTTCCTACTGCTGATTTTTCCGGGGTTTGCCCGCGCTCAATCTACCAAGCCCAATTTTGTCATCATCATTGCAGACGATCTGGGTTACGGCGACGTGGGAGTATACGGCCAGACAAAAATCAAAACTCCCAATATTGATAAACTGGCCGCCCAGGGTTTGAAATTTACGGATTTCTATGCCAATTCCTCTGTCTGCTGTCCCACCCGGGCATCATTTTTTACCGGCCGCTATTCCAAACGCGTGGGTATAGATGAGATTATTCAGCTTACGGGTGCTTCCAGTACTCTCGGCATCGCTTCCTCTGAAGTCACTCTTCCCGAAGCCGTCAAGCCCGGCGGATATTCTACCAAGTTGGTCGGCAAGTGGCACCTCGGCCACCAGTCACAGTTTAATCCCACACTTCACGGATTCGATAGTTTTTACGGAGTACTCTATTCCAATAATTACTCGGATGGCTTGATACCTCTCTACCGGGATACGTCGGTAATAGAATCCCAGACAGATCAGCGATATCTGACCTCCAATTTCACCCAGGAAGCGGTTGGCTTTATAGATACCCACAAAACCCAGCCGTTTTTTCTGGTTTTGTCCTACACTGCTCCCCACGTTCCCCTTTTTGCCAATCCCGGCTGGGTAGGCAAATCGGCAGGCGGGTTGTATGGGGATGTGGTCGAAGAAATGGACTGGGGAATAGGCCAGGTGGTAGCTAAATTGGACCAGCTGAGCTTGTCCGGAAATACTCTGGTATTTTTCGTCAGTGACAACGGGCCTTCGATTTATAACGATGCGGACGGAGGCAGTCCCGGTCCGCTATATTGCGGCAAGGGATCATATTTCGAAGGTGGTATCCGGGTGCCGGCTATTGCCCGCTGGCCGGGTAAAATTTCCCCCGGCAGTTCCACTATCACACCGGCAGTCTTGTTTGATCTTTATCCCACCCTGATTAAGCTCGCCGGCCTGTCCCTTCCCACTGGCAAAGTGATGGACGGCCATGATATAGGCAGCCTGCTCTTTGGCACCGGCGTCCGACCGGATGACGATTTTGGTTTTACCTGGCTGGGCCAAACCCGCGCCGTACGCATGGGAAAGTGGAAGCTTCTGACCCAATATTCAGGCGGACAAGCTTGGATGGATGAATGCGGAGCGGCTGCCCACCCTGTCCTTCTGTATAACCTGGATATTGACCCCGGTGAGAAGACCAATCTGGCTTCTCAGTTTCCCAAAGTGGCCAGCTTTTTAAATACCGAGGCTATTACATTTCAATCGAGCCTCGCCTCTTCATCTAACCATCCTCCTATAGCCCGGTTTACCGCCGTTCCTTCTGCCTCCAACCCCCGGACTATTACTTTTAATGCCTCCCCCTCGACGGACAAGGAAGGCAGTGTTAGCTCCTACAACTGGGATTTCGGGGATAATTCCACCGGCACCGGCTCTCAGCCTCTGCATACCTACGCCGCCAACGGCACATATACCGTCACTCTGCGGGTCACGGATGGCGGTAGTCTGTCCGACGGTACAATTCAGGACATGGTGGTTTCAGGTAATTCGATCACCCCTACTAAAACACCCACCAAGACCCCCACACCTTCCACTTCCAAACCAGGTGATGCCAATGGGGACAATTTGGTCAACGGCCTGGATTACCTCATCTGGCTCAGCCACTTCGGCCAGAATGTCTCCGGTCCCGTCAATGGGGATTTCAACAATAATGGTGTAGTCAACGGCGCAGATTATTTAATATGGCTGAGCAATTATGGCCTCTAAACTACTTGTTTTCTTGTACTCCTGTATTCTTGTACTCACGTTTTCCTCTCCCGTTTCTGCCCAAACAATAACCTTTACTGATCCGGTTGTCATCAATGCAGATAACTACGCTAAATATTTTAGTCAGTATAAACCGATGGCTCCCATGATAGCCCGGGCAACAATTCTGAGCGCCGGGGATTATACCAACCAGGTAACAAACCTTAATAATATAAAAATTGCTGATACGGCGGTGGAATTTTGGATCGGCTGGCGAAACTTTGCAGATATGCAGTCTCTGATGACGCCAGCCCAAGTGACAGAACTCAAAAATTTAGGCGTGACAACTATTACCTATAATCCGGAAGACAAGCCTGAAAGCGATGATTTCCTTCAAAAAACTGGCGACGCCAATCCGGCAGTCCAGTTTGTTAAATTCGCCCGCAATAACGGTTTTAAAGCCATGTTGGTGCCATTTGGTTATGTCCTGATTAACGACATGGTGCCGGATAACATTTTGGCCGCTATTTACTCTGAAGGGCTGGATGGTTTTATTGTCCAGGAGCAGAACGCGATAGAGACAAACTGTGTGTTGGACAGAGTGACTCGGATTAATGAGATTGTCATTAAGCACGAAACAATTGCTGGCCGAAGTTTGTTTACCGGGGTGCAGGTGATGGCCGGACAATGTGCAACGGGAGATTCGCTGATTGACCAATGTGGCGAAGGCCCAAAAACCTATACTTACCAGCACTGCGATTTGTATATTGATGAATTGTCCTCACATGGACTTATCGATATGATGACCGTTTGGGCCATGAGCAGCGCCGGCGATCAGAGCGACTTTTTGAGTGTTTTCCGCGCAGGAAGCGAAACTTTTCCCACTCCTACTCCAACAAATAAACCCGGAGATGCCAATGGGGACAATTTGGTCAACGGACTGGATTACCTCATCTGGCTCAGCCACTTCGGCCAGAATGTCTCCGGTCCCGCCAATGGGGATTTCAACAATAATGGTGTAGTCAACGGTGCCGATTATCTGGTATGGTTAAGTAACTATGGCCTCTAGACTTCTAGCTTTTCTTTATTCCTGTATTCTTGTACTCATATTTTCCTCTCCTGTTTCTGCCCAAACTTCCGCCGATT